>Ga0255341_1000107_pt1 | contig 148360 bp, 131 predicted proteins | sample wastewater_treat_8_FD_192418 | JGI IMG/M metagenome (GOLD analysis project Ga0255341, IMG submission 192418) | Wastewater microbial communities from Lulu Island WWTP, Vancouver, Canada - plant12 | ecosystem: Engineered > WWTP > Wastewater > Unclassified | place: Canada: Vancouver, British... | reverse complement strand
CCTGAGCATGTTTAAAAGATGGCGTTAGTGCGGTAAAATGCCGCAATCCACAAATTTAAACATTTTATTATCAGGGTGTTGTAAATTTTATGCCGCACTAACCGCAAAAGATGTCAGAAGTCAGGAATATGCCTTCGTTGGGGGGCAGGCTTTTATCTTCAAGTGCATTCAGGATATGATTGATTTTTAGGTCGGATTGTATCAGCTTTTGTTCCACATTTTCTATTCTTTGAAAAATAGCTGCGTTATGAATGATGAACTTACGCATATCTACAAAAGCACGCATGATAGCAATATAAACTTTTACCGCAATATCGCTTTTCAAAACACCAGACAACGAAGATACGCCCTGCTCTGTAAACACAAAAGGTCTTGAACGCCTTCCTCCCCAACTTGCTATCGCATTTTGCGATTTCAAGTTTTGCCACTCATGTTCTGTAAGTTGGAACATAAAATCCTCAGGAAATCGTTCGATATTTCTTTTTACCTGCTCATTAATTCTGCCTGTAGGTACCTGATACATTTCAGCCAGATCGCTGTCTAATATTACCTGTACTCCACGAATAGTGAAAATTCTTTCCTGAATGTTTTTTGTAGATATAAGCTGATTTTCAGATTTCATAAGGGGAGCTTGATTAGTTTTTGCTACCTTTTTCTTTAATCACGCTTTGTGCGGCGTTACAATGTACAAGCCACATAGTATCATCTTCTACCCTAACCTCAATTTTCAGAGAGTGTTCTTCTGGCTGATATAGTATAATTTCGTTTTTCATTAATGAGATATTGAATAAAAATTAAATAATTAATCTATTGATGCTGACAAATTTAACCAATAATATTTTATACTGCAAAAATCTTTAAGCATAACAAAGCATGTGTGTTTAAGTATTAATATTCAGCAAACAATATATGGTTGTCTGTTTTACGATATATATAAAATGAATTATTTAATTTTCCCCAAACACCTCAAAATGTTTTTTCTGTCGCCATGCCACCAGTGCATTCCGCTTCCTTCGCATATTTTATGGTCTTTGCAATCGGCACATTGTCCGGTTTTTGTCCAGCTGCGGTTTCGCATTATATCGAAACGATTATTCCATATATCAATAAAATTGTCTTTGTAAATATTTCCCTGAGTCATATTTCTGTCAATATTCGGACATGCCGAAATGCTTCCGTCTGCCAGTATAGATGCGATATGGATTCCTGCACGGCAAAAGAAAAACCCGTCACGTACTTTTTCTTCGTAGTTTCCTGTGTAAGCTTCGCAACTAAAGGATGTTTTAATACGTTTATCTTTACGTTTTTCAATAATAAAATCAAATAAAAATTTAATCTGCCCGTCGCTTAAAACCAAATCCGGATTATCTTTTGCCCTGCCAATTGGCGTTATTGTAAATAGTCTCCACGATTTAGTTCCGCATTTTATCAGGGTTTTATGTATCTCTTCAAGTTCTGAAATATTTTTTTGATTTACGCAGGTAACAACATCAGCGTTAAGTCTGGGTGCGGATGAAGCCAATTCTATGGCACGAAGGGCTTTGTTGTAGCTATATTGTGAATTGCGCATCCACTCATGTGTATTTGCCATTCCGTCCAAACTAATGGTTACAGACCCCATTCCGGCGTTTAGCAACGAATTGTGCATTTTGTCGTCGTATAAAACACCGTTCGAAACAATTCCCCATCTAAAGCCATTTTCACGCAGTTTCATGCCGCACTCGGGCAAATCGTTTCTAAGCAGTGGCTCACCGCCTGTCATTATAACAATTATGGAATTTTTTTTGTATTGATTGTGCAAAGGTTTGATTGCATTAATAAAATCTGCAAAGGGCATGTCGGGTATTTCATTGTTTATGCTGCAATCGCTGCCACAATGACGACAATTCAAATTGCACCTGAGCGTACATTCCCAGAATAAATACGAAAGCTCATGAAGAGAAGCTTCGTTATGACGAAACTTAAGATGACTTTTTTGTCTGAATTTCTTTAACAAGGCAAAGAATTCTTAATTTGCCGGTTTCATTTTAATTAAAATCCCATTATCGGGAATATCGCTTACAACTGTGTCTTTGTCAATATAATATCCGTTGGATAATGAGTCAATATCAGAAAGCAATAAATGATATTGACTGGCAGCCGGCACATAAAAGCTAAAAGAACCGGATGTGTCGGTAATGGCAAATTGCGAACTATTGTTAATTATAATTTTTATGCCTTCAACCGGTTGTTCTGTGGTTTCGGACAATACAGTGCCACGAACTAAGATATCATCTTTGTAACGGTCTTGTGGAGCACCGTAGCAAGCCTGAAAAACAAACAATGCTGTGGAAAAACTAAGAGCTCCAAATAGCTTTCGACGAAAATTTTTTATTTTTATTGCCATGATGGTTCAAATATTACACAAAATTAAACCGTAAATATATAAAAAAGTTTTGTTATAAAAAAACAATATAAACAGACTGTTTTGTTTGTCGTCAGATCTGTTATATTGACATATTATCCGCTAATGTTTATAGGCAAATAAAAATGAGCATTACATTTTTATAAATAAACTTGACGACTATTAAAATTTATGTAAATTTGCCACAATATCTTTTTGTATTATGAGTGAAACAACAACAGGAAAAATTGCCCAAATCATCGGACCGGTGATAGACGTAGTATTTGAAAGAGAAGAAGATCTTCCGAATATATATAATGCATTAACAGTTGAGCGAGACAATGGTGAAACTCTTGTTCTTGAGTGTCAGCAAGACATTGGAGAGAACACCATAAGAGCCATTGCCATGGATGCAACCGATGGTTTATCCAGAGGAATGAAAGTGGTAAATACGGGAAAGCCTATTGCCATGCCTATTGGTGATCAAATTAACGGACGTTTGTTTAATGTTATTGGTGAACCAATTGACGGACTTCCAAAAGTTACAAGAGACAGGACTTATGAGATTCATCGCGAACCCCCAAGGTTTGAAAATCTTAGCACTTCTTCCGAAGTGTTATATACGGGAATTAAAGTAATCGACCTGATAGAGCCTTATTCCAAAGGAGGAAAAATTGGCCTTTTCGGAGGAGCGGGAGTAGGTAAAACCGTTATTATTCAGGAGCTTATCAATAACATCGCAAAACAATACAGCGGATTTTCGGTTTTTGCGGGAGTAGGTGAACGTACACGTGAAGGTAATGATTTGCTTAGGGAAATGATTGAGGCAGGATTGGTAAATTATGGCGATGAATTCAAGCATAGTATGGAAAAAGGAGGATGGGATTTGTCGAAAGTTGATATCGAAAAGTTGAAAAGCAGTTTGTTATCAATGGTATTCGGGCAAATGAATGAGCCACCGGGAGCACGTGCACGCGTTGCATTAAGCGGACTTACTGTTGCTGAATATTTCCGTGACGGAGATGAAAAATCAGGCGGTCGCGATATATTGTTTTTTATCGATAATATTTTCCGATTTACACAAGCAGGTTCCGAAGTTTCTGCCTTGCTTGGCCGTATGCCTTCTGCCGTAGGATATCAGCCAACACTGGCTACCGAAATGGGTATAATGCAGGAACGTATTACTTCAACAAAACGTGGTTCAATCACTTCTGTTCAGGCCGTTTATGTTCCGGCAGATGACCTTACCGACCCTGCACCGGCCACTACTTTTGCCCATCTGGATGCTACTACCGTTTTAAACCGTAAAATTTCGGAGCTTGGTATTTATCCGGCTGTAGATCCATTGGATTCCACCTCACGTATTTTAGATCCCAATATTGTTGGCGAAGACCATTACAATACAGCCCAAAGGGTTAAAAATATCTTGCAACGTCTTAAAGAGCTTCAGGATATCATTGCCATTCTTGGAATGGATGAATTATCAGAAGAAGATAAACTGGTAGTTCATCGTGCACGTCGTGTACAGCGATTCTTGTCGCAGCCATTTTATGTTGCTACTCAGTTTACGGGAATTCCTGGTGTATTTGTTAATATTGAAGATACCATTAAAGGATTTAAAATGATTTTGGACGGCGAAGTTGATGAATATCCCGAAGCTGCATTTAACCTTGTGGGAACCATTGAAGAGGCTATCGAAAAAGGGCGCAAACTGCTTGACGAATCGAAATAAACTGCCTTATGAAAATCGAAATCCTAAGCCCTGAAAAAATGCTTTTTAACGGAGAAATCAGTATGGCACGATTTCCCGGAACCGAAGGGTCTTTTCAGATATTGAATAATCATGCTCCCATGATTGCCACCATAACAGAAGGAGATATTAATTTCCGTACCGTTGATGGCAAAGAGGATTCTGTTCATGTTAAAGGCGGCATTGTTGAAGTTCAAAAAAATAAAATTCTTGTTTTAGCTGAATAATTTTACAAATTCATACAATTTATTTTAGCTTTATTCTGCAAATTTTGTATATTTGCCTTTGAAAAACATTAAAATATGATACGTAATTTCTTTTTTATCGTAATGTTATTTATTGTTGGCTCTGCTTATTCTCAAGAACAAGTGGTGGATGACATTAAAATTTTATCTGATGGAAAAACTTTAACCATTAAAATAGAAGATCCTAAAGCCACCAAGTTTGATATAGTGGTTTACAAAACTTATGAAGATATTAAATTAGATCAGGAAGATGTTACACAAAATCCGTTATCAATTGATATTAGTACTTGGGAACCTGCAGTATATCATATTAAAATTGATTATGCCCGTGTAACCCAGTTTCGTCATTACGAAATTTTGAAAGAAAAATAATTTAATTTACGTTGTTTTATTAGCATTTGTTTTATACAGAATATTGTTTATTCTGATTTTAATCTAGTTTTTTGGCTCAAAAAATATTTTAGTTTTTCATAAAGCGCGCAACTGCGGGTTGTCCGTTTATAACAAATTTTGCAAAGTATATTCCGCTGTTTAATTCACTTATATCAACTTTGTTGTCTTTAATTTCTTTTGTCAACACTATTTTCCCGTCAAGGGAGAAGATATTGATTTCACCAGTTGTTGCCGGAGAAAAATAAATAAAATCGTCAGCAGGGTTTGGAAAAACAGAAACAGAATAACTGTTTTGCTCGTTAATTGACGTGTTAACATTTAATGATACAAATGCCGTAGGGTTGCTTTCGGACAATGTAACATATTGAGATACCGATGGGCAGCCATATTTTTCACTTACTAAAAAATAATTCCCATAAGGAAGGGCGGAGAACTGAAAATATCCATCATTTCCGCTTTTGCGATATGAAAATGGCATCATGTTTTCAGTAAACAACAAAATGTCGTAATCCGATAAATCCGGGTTATTTACCAGCCCGCTTATTTCGCATATACCTGTATTGGTAATCTGGCTTTGCAATGTGATATTGGCATTATAGCAATTTTCTGCGGGTTTTATAAAACTTGCCTCTTCCCATCTGATTTTTGAGCCAAGATAGGTAGGAATGGAATTGTACGACATTGAATTGTCGGATTCGTTTATGCGTATTGTATAATTACAATTTGGGACAGACTGAAAATAGTAATATCCGTATTGGGTATAAAAACAAGTATCTACATTGAAATAATTATTTCCGCATCTGCCATATAGAATTGCCTCGCCCGATGTTGTTGGGAAGTTGCCCGAAAAAACCGTTCCGGCTAAAACATGAAAGTCGGAAGCGGGAAGATTTGCTGAATATTGCAGCTGAATAGAATCGTATTTAATATTGGTAATGGAATCAATAAAGATTATAGTTGCCTCTATACTGTTATTAGGCTGCATCAACAGCGTTGAATAGTTTTGCTCCGTGCTTACGACTTTATTGTTAATTGCCCATCTAAATTCCTCTTTTAAATGATTTCTTTTCAGGCTGTCATTTAAATTCGCTTTAAGATAAGCAGGACAATCGCAGTTGCCGGATTCTAACTGTATTGGATGAGTAGGGTAGTTGAATGCGGCAGTGCTGATATGTATATCTACATGACTACATGCCGTATTGTTTTGATTAAACGTTATAAGATAACCTTCGCGTTTAAAATTTGAATCATAAGTATAGGCGGCTACTTGTAAAGGAAAGATATTGTTAGGTAAATAATGTGTGTAAAATGAAAATGAGCCGTCGCTTTCAGTGTAAATCAGATTATGAATGTTTTGCAAATAAGGCTGAGCTGATGATTCAATAACAATAAAAACTTTTTTATTTGAAATAGGCAAATTATTTTGAAAGGAAAGAACGTGCCCGTTAATCCCAATTCCCCTTTGCGCTAACCCTGTAGAAAATATTACGATGCTAAATAATAAAACGAATATTAATTTCATTAATATGGAAATTTATATGATAATTTAAATCTAAGTCCATAACTAACCGGTGATTTTGCTATTTGATTAATTTCTGCCGAGAACGGACTAATATAATAACGATAGGTTGGCTGTATCCCTAACGAAAGCTTTGCATTTACATTATAACTAATACCTGCTGCCAACATAAACGACCAAAAATTATTGTTGTACGAAAGAGATTGGTTTTGCCAAAATAGAGGATAACTATTGTTTTCATTGTAGTAGTCATCCGAGGTTTTTTCCGAATGATTAATTAGAAACGAGTAGGTAAAGCCACTTTGAGCAAAAACGGAAAATTTATTGAAATCTTTTTGCACACCTATAGAAAATGGAATTTCGAGATATTGGTATTTGTCCTGATTTTTTGTGGTATAATAAATATTTACCGAGTCGTATGCCAGATGTGTGCTGGTATAAAATTGCGGAATAAAATATGAGTTCCCGCCCGAGTCAATACTTGGTATAAATGACATGGAATCTACCATAGTATATTCGCCAATAGGCTTATATTCTTTTATGGCATAGTTATAATTATTTTGTTTAAATAAGCTAATAGAATTTATACCTGTACTTAAATAAAAATCGGAAAAATGAAAAGCCAATTCGATTCCCGCATTAGTGGCCATTGATAAAACCCTATTATTGTTTTGTATTCCAAAATCCATTATATCTATTCCGGTCTGGCTGTTTAATTCAAGCCATAAAGGAATAATTTCTGTTTGAGAAAAATTTACATCGGATAAAAATGATTTTGGTAAAACAAAGTCTGTTTCCGGCATTTCAAGCTGACTGGAAGCAATAGTATTTAATACATTAAATTCAATTGAGTCTTGCTCTGTGTTTTTAAGATTTGAAACTTCGGTTAAATCATGTTCTGTTTCTGCATGGGTAACCAATAATATATTATTTCGATAAGGAATATGAATGTCAGTATTTAGATTTACGGGTATTTCATTAATTGAATACAAATTGGGCATTTTTTGATTTTCACAATACACTACTGTAGAATTTTGTGAATTATTTTGGAATGATTTATTTATCTTGGTTGAAGATGGGCTTGAAATAGTTAGTAAAGAAAAAGTTGTAATAGTGTAAAGCGACCAGATTACATATTTAATAATACTGGAAAAAGCTATAGTTGAAGTTGCCGTGGTAACAGTAATACCTGCTGCAATTTTTTTCCACGTGTTTTCAGGTGGTTCAGCTTTTAAATTGCCAAGCTTTTTTGCAAATAGCCGGTCTAACTCATCATCATGCAATCTGTTCATAACACTCGGCATTAATTGTTTTTAGCTTGTTTTGCAAAACTTTTCTTGCCCTTGAAAGCTGCGATTTTGATGTATTTTCGCTTATGTTAAGCATATTTGCAATTTCTTTATGACTATATCCTTCTATGACGTATAAATTAAATACCATTCTGTATCCTTCAGGCAATTTTTGAATAAGGTTAAGCAATGTTTTTAAACTTATATTGTCGGCAGCTTCTACAGATGCAGTTTGTTCATTTGTGCAATCGTCTATGTTTAGGGTTTGAAGATATTTTATATTTGACTTGTAATAATTAATAGCAGTATTTACCATAATCCTGCGCACCCACCCTTCCAATGAGCCATCATATCTGAAACTTTTCAGATATTGAAACACTTTAACAAAACCTTCCTGTAAAATATCTTCTGCTTCCATCTTGTTTTTTGCATATCGCAAACAAACGCCAAACATTTTAGAGGCATAGCGCCTGTAAAGTAATTCCTGAGAATCAGCTCTGCCGGCAAGACAATTTTTTACCAGCTGAACTTCATCCAGAAAACGATTTGGATCTATTTGCTGATTATCAGACATTTTTACAAAACAAAATGTTGCATCATATATGACTATTTTATTTACGTAAAGATAAAAACAATACTTTTTTTATAAAAGTATTTTTACAAAATTATTAAGTTAAAGGTTGAGATAGTTTCGTTAATGGTTGCAAATCAAATATGAAATAATTAATTGCTTATAATTCAACCACTTCAATTATGTATTTGTTTTTAACGTCGTATAATTTACCCTTGTTTCCTAATTTATTTATTCCTTTTGTAATAAAAGAAACGCCAAAATAATCTAAAACCAAGGCCGTTGGAACCAAAAATAAAGATTCTGCCGAAATTGACAATAGGCCCGAAACCCCTAAGTATAAGCCGGTAACTGTAAGAGCAGCGCCTCCAATAATCATCCCGGCTCCTGCGATTTTAAATAAAGCGGATTTTGGATTACGATCAATAACTACTTGAATTTTATTCACGGGAACCAAAACGGAATCAATTAGGATATTGGTTTTATCTATACTTTTTATAATTCCGCTTATTTCGTTTGTGTCAGCATAAAACACCATGATTTTGTCACCAACGTTAAACTCAGCCGATTTTGACGGTTTTTTATTATGTGTTAATTTTAAATTATTTGATTGTTGGGCAAAGAGTGTTAGCGAAAAAAGAAATAATACAATAACTGAAAATAAACGCATGATTGTTTTTTTTGCAAAACTAACAAAAGTTCCGTTTAACAGGTAATATTATATTTTATTTAACGCTAACTAAGTGAAAAACTGCAAAATACCGCCTGATAAAAATCAACTTTGCTGTTTAACGGGCTTTAACTATCTTTGCTTAAAATTTGATTTTTGGCTTTATTTCGTAGAAATAGTGTGGAACGTTATGTGAATCCGATTAAGTGGACGGATTTCAATAGTTTTATTAGACGTAACCGACGAAGATTTTTAAGTCGCCAGACGCCTTTGGTTATATGGTTTACAGGACTTTCGGGGTCAGGTAAAACCACTCTCTCTGAAGGATTGAATAACTCGATTTTGCAGAAAGGCTACTTTACTAAATTATTCGACGGCGATATAATAAGATTAGGATTAAATTCAGATTTAGGCTTTAGTGAAGCTGACAGACGCGAAAACATAAGACGTACGGCTGAAGTTGCAAAAATGTTTTGTGATACGGGCTTGGTAGTTTTATGTAGTTTTATTAGCCCAACCCACGAAATCAGGGAACTGGCAAAGTCCATAATTGGACCTGAACGTTTTATTGAGGTTTATGTTAATTGTCCCATTGAAATTTGTGAACAAAGAGATGTGAAGGGTTTGTATAAAAAATACCGACTAGGATTACTTAAAAACATGACAGGTTTCGATTCGCCTTATGAACCACCATTGCATCCTGACATTGAGGTTAGAACAGATTTATGGGATGTTAAAAAATGCAACCGATACTTATTGCGTCATCTATTGAAAAAGATAAAATACAGAAAGAGAAAATGAATTATAGTTTGAATCATCTTCAGGAATTAGAAGCAGAATCTATTTATGTTATGCGGGAGGTTGCTGCACAATTCGAAAATCCGGGATTACTTTTTTCCGGTGGTAAAGACTCTATTGTTATGGTACATCTTGCCCGAAAAGCATTTTGGCCTGCTAAAATTCCATTTGCATTAGTGCATATCGATACTGGGCATAATTTTGAAGAAACACTTGAATTTCGCGATGATTTAGTGTCCGAACTTGGTGCCAAGCTTGTTGTTGGAAGCGTACAAGAATCTATAGATCAAGGCCTGGTAGTGGAGGAAAAAGGCCCCGGGTCAAGTCGTAATGTGCTGCAAACCGTTACACTATTGGACACCATTGAAAAAAATAAATTTGATGCTTTGCTTGGCGGAGGACGTAGGGATGAGGAGAAGGCAAGAGCAAAGGAAAGATTCTTTAGTCATAGAGATGATTTTGGTCAGTGGGATCCAAAAAATCAGCGCCCTGAATTGTGGAATTTGTTTAATGGAAAGAAAAAAATGGGTGAACACTTTAGAGTTTTTCCCTTGTCGAATTGGACAGAACTTGATGTATGGATGTATATAAGACGCGACAACATAAAAATTCCAAGTTTATATTTCAGCCATGAACGTAAAGTTTTCAAGCGTGATGGAATGTGGTTGGCATGGGCGCCGTTTATGGAAATGAAAGATGATGAAGTCATTGAAACGCGTACAGTGCGTTGTCGTACCATTGGAGATATAACGTGTACGGGAGTTGTGCTGTCCGAAGCCAATAACATGGATGAAATAGTTGCTGAAGTAGCTGCTTCACGTCAAACAGAACGCGGAAACAGAGCCGATGACAAACGGTCAGAGAGTGCAATGGAGGATAGAAAAAAAGAAGGTTATTTTTAATTTTTAGCCATGAACAAAGAATTTAACAACGATGAATATTTAGATATGGAGTTATTGCGCTTTACCACTGCCGGTAGCGTAGATGACGGGAAAAGTACTTTAATAGGTCGTTTGCTTTATGATTCCAAATCTATTTTCGAAGACCAGTACGAAGCTGTTAAGTCTGCTTCGGAAAAAAGAGGAGAAGAATATGTAAATTTGGCATTGCTTACTGATGGATTAAGAGCCGAGCGCGAACAAGGCATTACAATAGATGTTGCATATCGTTATTTTAGCACACCCAAAAGAAAATTTATAATTGCAGATACTCCCGGCCATATTCAATATACCCGGAATATGGTAACGGGTGCCTCAACTGCCAACCTTGCTCTTATTTTGGTTGATGCAAGGAAAGGTGTTGTTGAACAAACCCGCCGGCATGCTTTTATTGCATCTCTTCTGCGTATTCCCCATATTATTTTTTGTATTAACAAAATGGATTTGGTTGATTACAAGCAGGAAGTATTTGAGAAAATTTTGGAAGAATTTAAAAGTTTTAGCACTAAGCTGGAGGTTAATGATATAAGATTTGTACCTATTTCTGCATTAAAAGGAGACAATATTGTTGAGAGGTCGGAAAATATGCCTTGGTATCAGGGATCTACATTGTTATACTTATTGGAAACCATTCATATCGCATCCGATTACGACATGATAAATTGTCGTTTTCCGGTTCAAACTGTTATAAGACCTTTTTCCGATGAATATCATGACTATAGAGGATATGCAGGGCGTGTTTCCGGAGGCATTTTTAAACCGGGAGATAAAGTAATGGCTTTGCCTTCAGGGTTTACCTCTACAATAAAGCAAATTGATACTTATGATGGTCCTATAGATGAAGCATTTCCACCCATGTCGGTTACTATTTTGCTTGAAGATGAAATAGATATTAGCAGGGGAGATATGATAGTAAGAGAAAATAATGTCCCACAAATAGGACAGGATTTAGAGGTTATGCTGGTATGGATGAATGAAAAAAGCTTAAAAGTTGGCGGAAAATATTTTTTAAAACACACAACAAAAGATTTACGGTGTTTAATCAAAGAGGTAAAATATAAAATTGATATAAATACACTACATAGGAACATGGATGATAAAAATGTTGGGCTTAATGAAATTGCCAGAGTTTCAATTCGTTCAACTCAACCAGTTTTCCATGATAAATACCGATTGAATCGTATAACGGGAAGTGTGATTTTAATAGATGAAGGCACTAATGAAACTGTTGGCGCAGGAATGATTCTCTAATTAGTAAAAAAGAAAATGCCATTTACAAAAAATATTTAAAGAACTTATTCGTTTTTGAAAGTTTCAAGAATAAAAAAAGCCGGAATATTCCGGCTTTTTCATAATGCTTTTTGGAGTTTAGAAATGGAAATACATCATTAAAGCTGCACTTGGCATAAGAGCTTGATTTATCCCGTCATCAACTTGAAAACCTATGGCACCTCCGCCATTTGCACCTTTATTTGTTTCTGTTTCTGCAGTTGTATTGGCCACGTTCCATGTTTCAATAGTAGCAGATCCTCTTGGCCCTGTTACCATGCCAAAGCCCCATCCGAATTCGGCAGCAATTGAAATTTTGGGAGCAAAGAAATATTCAATCCCTGCAAAACCGCGAAGTCCTAAACTAATTTTAGTACCACTTTTTTGATCTATAACTCTACCTATGAGTGCAGATCCATTGCCATTGGTATAGCCATTAGTAACAGATTCTGTATTCATGGTAACTGCCCAAGTATTATGAACAGAATTGCTCATGAATCCAAGAAAAGCCTCGCCGCCGTAGAAGCCTTGTACACGATTATGTCCACGACGAAATTCCAATCCACCACCAAGAATAATGTTTGACGCTCCAACTTTGTGTATATCAACAATCTCATCCCATTTTGTAGGATCTGTTGGGTTGGCAGTTACATCAAAAGGATCATCAAAAAATGTTTTAGTTGTAACTGTTCCAGCATTAATAGCTAATTTTCCGCGAATAGCTTTTGTGTCTTCCAAGAAATACTTGCCAACAAGAACTTGATTAAAGCCGGAAACATAACCTGGATGCTGTGAAGTTGAACCCGTGTTATTCATGATTTTTGAAACATTAAGAAAGAAATCAACAACAGGAACAGCATCAAAACCTATAACATAATCATCGGCTTCAGGTAAAATTGTGAAACCTTTTTTGCTGGTAAGATCTTGACCATTAACCATAACAACAATTGCAAAAATCATTGTTAAAGAAATTAAAACTTTTTTCATAACAGTCGAATTTAGTTTGACTTAATTATTAATTAATATCGCAAATTTACAACATTATTTTATAAATTCATTTATTAATCTATAAAATATTTATTAACTAATGGTTTTTGAAAACTATGAGAATTTTTTCCTGATGTAAACCACTGAATATTAGTTATTATTAATTGTCCGTTGCCTTGTCTTATGATACATATCATTAATGTAAACAAATGCTGTTTTTAATATGTATTTTTGTTATTTGATTTTACAACATATATTTGATACTTCAAAGGCATATTTCGAGTGTCTTTATTGTTGTTTAATTTTGTCAGATTTAAAAATGATTAATAACTTTATGAAAACTATAATTGTTTCTTTCGTTATTTTTTCAACTTTGTTTTTTTCATGTCAACATTCAGGTAAATCAACAAAAGAGTCCAATATTGTTGTTACAAATGCTAGCGGAACGGGATCAATGTTTGAAATAGAATTTAAAAAGGGAAGTAAATTTCATTATCCCGTAATTGCCATTTGGCTTGAAACAGCTAATGGAGAATATATTCAAACTTTATATATAAGTAAATCTGTCGCTACCGGATATTTTCAATACGGAGGTCGTAAGGCGGCCGGCAAATTTGAGCGTGGTACACGCCGCAGGCCTGCTACTGTACCATATTGGTCACATAAACGCAATGTGAGAGAAGATGATGGTTTTTATGTGCCAACTGCTGCTAATCCAATTCCTGATGCATATACAGGACCAACACCTTTAACTAATTTCACTTTGAAATCTAAAAGTGACTCTTTATTGAGTGGACATATTCGTGTACTGTTAGAAGTTAATCAGGCAATTGATTTCAATGACTATTGGAACGAAAATCTTTATCCCAACGACATGTTTTATAAATCGTCAGGGCAGCCGTCTCTTGTATATGCAACCGACGTTATTGATTTAAAATCACCTGCTGCCGAATATGAAATGAAGTTAATCGGGCACGGACATTATTCCGGAGCCACAGGCGAGTTGTTTTCGGATGTTTCAAAACATACAACTGCCCTTCAGATTGTAAAAAGTGTTGTGGTTAAAGTGAAATAATTATTATTACACAGCAACCTTGTTTTAGCTCAATTATAATTTGACTTTTTAACAACTTGTTTTATTAAGCATCAATTCTTGAAATTTAATCAGTGGATTGATGCTTGTCTTTTATAATTCTAAAAATCAAAAAATCATTATACCTTTGCACATAAGTATTAACCATGCGTTTTTTCCATATAATATTTTTTTCGGTATTTATTTTTTCACTTGTTAATGCTCAAAAACACGAACATGATTCGCTGGTTATAGACACTCTTGTAGCTCATTATTCAACTCTTTCTCCCGATTTCCACCTTTCAAATGACACATCTGAATTTTCCATTGACTTGAATTCTTTTAAAGGATTTAATCCGCTGAATAATTTAATATGGAGTGCCACAAACGGGTATTTGGGCTCGCCGTATCAGATTTTATGGTTGCCGGAGTATGTAGATCAGCTTCACCCTGATTTTTTTGCATTTTTTCATCGTCCTGACGAATACTTGTTTTTCCGAGAAAATATCCCACTGTTTTTTGACTCAATTCCCTTTTCGGTGGTGTCATACTCCAGTGGACATAAGCGTGAACAATATTTTGATTTTTTGCATGCACAACCCTTAAGCAAGAGCTGGAAACTTTCTCTCGACTATAGATTAATTAATTCTTTGGGTGCGTATAAAAATCAAAAAAACAATCTTAGTAATTTTTATGCCATAACTTCTTATTCATCGAGATCAAAAAATTATCATTTACATGCAGGATTTATTTTAAATAAAATATTTCAGCAGGAAAATGGTGGCATAGCAAATGAAAATGAGTTTATCGACACTAACTTATATGATAGGGCATTAACAAGGGTTAACCTTTATTCCGCTGAAAACAGGTTTCGTCAAAACGATTATTTCGTTGTGAATGAAATAAATTTTGGCAGAAAAGCAAAAACCCAGCATTATTTGCAACATACATTCAATTTACGTCGCGAAAGGCATATTTATTCCGATTCATATTTGCCGGACAGTAGTTTTTATAATGTATGGAACAGCCCTTTATCAAATGACAGTGTAAATCATTATGCTTTTGAAAACAAATTGGTTTTTGGGAACAGGCTTGCAAAAAACATTCGTTGGAATTTGGGATTATTGATTACGGATGATCATCTGTATATTGCCAATAAAGATTCCGTTTTGTCTCAAAAAATTTTATTGGGCAGTTTTTTGTGGGATATGCATAATGGGTTTTCGCTGTTGGCAACTGGATCAACTGATATTTTCCCTGTTTCCGGTGGAGACCATGATATTCATTTAGAGCTTATAAGTGATGACTCATTAAACTGGAAGCCATATTTGCGCTTTAGTTATTGTTTAATTAGCCCGCAAATATATTATTATCGTTATTCCGGCAATCATTTTAGCTGGGAAAAGGATTGGCTTCAAACTAAAACTTTATTGGGTATTCTTGGCCTTGAGCATGGCGCATTTCAATTTACGGGATATTATGCTATTTTGACAAACCACATGTATTTTGTTGAATCCCGTTTTAATCAGGGCGGTACGGGAACAGTATTTGGAGCTAATTTAAGCGTTGATGCCGAATTGAACAGATTTCAATTTAAAGCTAATGTTGGATTACAAGAGGTAACGCATGCCAACTATATTAATCTCCCGCCATGGTTTGCAAAAGCTGAGATATCCATGAAAACCGGTATTTTTAAAAAAGCTCTTTCTTTGCAAACCGGCCTTAGTGCTTGGATTAATGGTTCTTTTTATGCCGACGCTTATAACCCGGCTTTACAGGTTTTCTTTATGCAAAGGAATATTAAAACGGGTGGATTTGTTTATCCTACGGCATTTGTGCGGGCGCAAATCAAAAGAGCTATTGTTTTTGCCGAATTAATGAATTTTACTGCAGGATTAACAAAAGTAAATTATTGGCAAATACCGGGTTATCCCTTACTTGACAGAAGCTTTAGATTTGGTGTTACGTGGACTTTTTTAAATTAAATATATGGCATTGAAAGTTGGAATTGTAGGTCTTACAAATTGCGGAAAAACTACTATTTTTAATTGTATTTCTGATTCAAAAGCCGAGGTAAGTTCATTTGCATTCAGTACAACAAAAAGTAATCTTGGCACTGCAAATGTTCATGACCCGCGTTTATATGAGTTAGATAAATTAATCAAAGCCGACAAAGTGGTTCCGGCCACCATTGAATTGGTTGACATCCCAGGTCTGGCAAAAGGTGCAGGGCAGGGAGAAGGAATTGGAAATTCTTTTTTGAATGATGTAAGAAATGTTGATGCGTTGATTCATGTAGTGCGTTGCTTCGATGACCCTTTGCTTCCACACATGGATGGCAGCGTTGACCCCATTCGGGATAAGGAAAACTTGGATTTTGAATTACAGGTAAAAGACCTTGAGCAGATTGAACGCAAGCTTCAAAAAGTGGAAAAAGCCTTCAAGACCGGAGATAAGTCCATGAAGTCCAATTATGAAAGTTTGATAAAGTTCAAAACTCAGCTCGAAAATTTCGGAAATATTCGTTCATTGGAATTAAATGAGGATGATATTAAGCTTATTCGCGAATTATATCTGCTTACCGCCAAGCCCGTAATGTATGTTTGCAATGTTGATGATTCATCAGCTGTAGCGGGTAATAACTATACGGAAAGTTTTATCGCTTCCGTAAAAAACGAAAAAACCGAAGTTATAATTGTAGCCGGACGTGCCGAAGCTGAAATAGCCGAACTTGATGAAAATGACCGTGCCGATTTTTTAAAGGATTTAAATTTAGCTGAACCGGGAGTGAGGCGTATAACCAGAGCAGCATATTCGTTGCTCAATCTTATTTCGTTTTTTACTGTTGGTGGAGTTGAAAATCGCGCATGGAGTATTCCGCGGAATACGGCTGCGCCACAAGCTGCGGGTGCCATTCACAGCGATCTGGAGCGCGGATTTATCCGTGCAGAAGTTATTGCGTATGACGACATGATATCTTATAAATCTGAAGCAGCCTGCAAAGAGGCCGGCAAAATGCGTGTTGAAGGCAAAAATTACATTGTTCAGGATGGCGATATCCTGCATATAAGATTTAATGTTTGACAAATATTTTTAAGCTAATCCTACCGCTAAACACAGATTGATTTTATGGAAACACACACTTTCTCTATATTTGAAGTCCTTATGCTTGTTTGCTTTGCATGTAGCTGGCCAATTTCAATAATGAAAGGTTTGCGAACAAAAATAGTAATTGGCAAAAGCCCTTTTTTTCTTTCACTGCTTATATTTGGTTATGCTATGGGAATTACGCATAAAATACTAAATTACTATGATATTGTAACATATTTATATGCATTTAATATGTTGCTTGTTACTGTTGACCTTATCATTTACTTTAGATACATTGGCGACAACAAACGTAACTTGGCCTTAAATAAGCCTGCGGATAACAAATCGTAGAATAGAATTATTGTTTAAAAGTTATTTAGATTCTTTTATTTGGCTAATTAATATTTTATCAACTCTTTTCCCATCCATATCAACAATTTCAAAACGATAATCAGCAGCATAAAACACATCGCCGGCAGATGGAATTTTATTTAATTTAGCCATTGCAAAACCACCTATTGTGTTGATGCCACTTAACAATTCTTCTTCTTCAGCGGGAATTTGCACATCCATTTTTTCTGCAAGTTCATTCCACAGCATAGAGCCGTCCACCAGCCATGATCCATCTTGGCGTTGAACAATTTGGGGCTCTTCTTTTTCATCAATTAAAGGCAAATCGCCCATAATATTTTCTATTAAATCGTGCAAAGTAACAATACCTTGAATAGTACCATATTCATCAACTACAATTCCAAAATGATTTTTTGTTTTTTGGAAAATCTCAATTAGCCTCACAGCCAGCATTTGTTCGGGAATAATAACAGGGTCGCTTATTATTTTTGAAAGTTGTATTGTGTTTTTAGCTATGTATTGTTTTAGAATTTCGTTAACTGAAACAACACCAATTATATTGTCAATAGTTTTATCAATAACTAAAAGCTTGTAAAACATAGTGTTTTTTGCAACCTCAATAATTTTTGCAGGTGGCAGATTGATATCCAAAAAATCAACATTATGACGTTGTGTCATTACATGAGAAACCTTTTTGTCTCCAAAACGCATTACTTCGTGCATGAGAAATGATTCTTCTTTTTGTATTATTCCGCTGTCGGAGCCAAGTTTGAGCATTAGTTTCAATTCCTCTTCGGTAATTGGAGGTTCATTTCTTTTTTTTATTCTAAAAATGCCAAGAATTAATTTTGTTGATGCTGATAACAACCACACAACTGGATGCATTAATATTCGAAACAAGTTCATTATTGGTGCCAACGAAATTGCTATAGGCTCAGCATAAGTCATGGCAAGTGATTTTGGCACCAGTTCCCCAATAATAATAGATAGATATGTAATGATACTAATTACAATTACCATTGATATCGTTGACGCATAATTTTCTAATGCTTGAATAGAAGCTATGTAAGGTGTTATTTCGTTAGTGAATGTAATTCCCCCCAATGCACCATTCACTATTCCAATTAATGTAATACCAATTTGAATGGCCGAAAAAATTTTGTCTGGGTCTTTTAATAGTTTTAATGCAATTATGGCTCCATTGCTTCCTTTTGATGCTTTATACTGTAGTCGTGCGCGCTTTGAGGAAACAATGGCTATTTCAAACATTGCAAACACGCCATTTAGAAGCAGCAATAAAAATATTATCAATATCATTTTATTGAGTTAACGGGCAAAATTATTAATTTAGAATGAATTAAATTTTTTATTTTTCAATTTGTTTATCTGCCCGCAACCATATTTATCAGCGGACTTTTGTATAATCGCTTGTATTCATCGCCTGAATAGTCTTTGTAAATAAAATACAAAACGCCATCAGATACATTAAGTTTTTCAATATGGGGATAGCCTTTGAATGAAAAATACTTCACCATCTTGCCTGTGCTAACATCTAATTCTATTAAGCTGTTTAACCCATTTCTTATTTCACGACCATAGTATTTATTCAAAACATTATCGAAATAAATTTCGTGCTTAATTTTCTTTTGATCGCCAAATTGCATATCAATTTCTGATATAAAATTACCGTCAAAACCAAAATATTGAATTTTCCATGTAACAAAATTAAAAGCAACTATGTCGTTTTTCCTGAAGAAAATAGGAATTTGTATGGGCTTATAAACAATTAATTCTTCAAATCTTTTATCGAATTCACAACCGTCGAAATAAGAGCCCCACTTCATTCTGTCGTAAGCATCTTCGTCTACGAATTCAAGAAAAAGCTTTATACTGTCGTTTGATAAATGTTTTATGAAATATCCAACACCTTGATTTTTGAAATAATAGTACCGCAATATAATGCTGTCTCCAACCGAGTGAGTCCAATGTTGTTTCGCGGAAGTAACATGTTTGGCCTCGAATGCGTCTGAAAACATAATCTTGTTGTTTTCAATTATAAGCTGATATGCGTAATTCTTTTGTGTCAGGTAAATTGTTCCTTCAGGATCTTGATATAAATTGCCTGTTTCCGATAGTGTTTTAGAATCTATTATGTTTCCATTAAGGTCTGAGTATAATAATATGGGCTGATTTAATTTACGTTGAAAAAATGCACACATTATTATTCTGTCTTTGCATATTTCATAATCATAAACAAATATTGGTGTATCGGGCAGCAATGCTATAACGGGTTTTGAATAAATATCAACAGCATTAATAAAAAATACGGTATCCTCTAAAATAATGTCGGGTGTTTTTTTGAGTATCTCTGATGAAATAACCTTTTGTTTAAAATGTAAATGCCTGAAAACAACATAGTCGCATCCGTCTGTATTTATATTATAATGCCCGTTTTTATCGGATACCTCACCAACATTTTTGCCAAGACAAAATACATGAACTCCCGAAACCGGTTTCCCATCTGCATTAGTGATAGTACCGCTAACCGGCTGAGCCAAAGTTGTGGCAACATGAAATATGCATAATATGAAAGGCAGCCATTTAATCATGAAATTCGCGTTCGATTAACTTTTTGGCTTCATTTTTATATGTACCGTTTTTTTGTACTATTGTCTTTAATAAATCCAAAGCCTCATTACGATTGCCTAAGTTTAAATATATATTTGCCATATACCAGTTTGCATCGGATGCAAATGCTTTGTACGTTGTTTTCTGAGTTTTTTCAAAATAGACCAATGCCTGAGAATAATTACCCTGTTTATACAGACTGTATCCTAAATAAAAAATTGCATTTTCGTCATTGGGTTTTTGCACAAGTAGCTTCTTAAAATCATATTCCGCATCAGAATAATTTTCGGATTTTAATTTCATTATTGCATTTTTTACAAAATAATTATAGGGTACAGTGTCAATAACTACCGTCTTCTCAATTTTTTTTCTTTCTGAATGGTTGCTAAATCTTGAATCAAGGCTTTTGCTTATGGATGAAGGATATTTTTCAGCTAAATTATTATTCAAAGCGTCATAATCTAATATGCGGTATTGTTCTACCCATATATATGGCAGTGCATCACTTATCAACGCAGTTTCTTCTATTTGTATATCGTTTAATTCACGTGAAGAAATTACTGTTGGAGCTTGAAAAACTTCATCACAGTCTTGAAGGCTTTCAAACGCTTCTCTATCGTTGATATTTTCATTTTTAAAACCCTGCTTGTCAGCAATTCCATTAAGGGCTATTAATGTGTTTTCGTCTTCTGTTGTAATTAAGTCTTGTTTTGTATTTGAGATATTATCAATATCTGCAGGTGATTTTTCTTGCTGATAAGCAGTATCGGTTAATATGCTTTTTTGGCTTTCTGTTGAGGTTTTGTTATCTTGCTGAACTATGTTTTGATTGCTGTTATTGAAGTTAAACGGGATGCTTATTGCTGCTACTGCAATAATAGCAACGGAAGACAATGTGCCAATTGCAAGTTTGCCGGCTGAAGGCAGTGCTTTCCATGATTTGGATATAAGAAACAATTTGAATTGCAAATTTTTTCTCCACCATTTGTTTTTCGCATTAGGAAACTGCGCCCAGCCCTCCAAGGCATCCCTCACAAACGGATCGTCTTCCTGTTCCGGTGGTAATATATATTTTTTATTTTTCATTTTCGGCGCTTATTAAAATGTTTCGTAAATTTCTTTTCCCGTTTTGTATATGGCTTTTGATTTCTTTCCAGCTGTAGCCTGTTTTGTCACTGATTTCGTTGTAGGAGAGATTCTCAAGATAAAACATTTGGATACAGATTTTTTGATCATTTTTCAATTCCGATATTGCAGTTTGTAATTTTTCAATCGGTATTTCAATGCGTTCCTCGTCGTCTTCTTCTCCCGCCAGACCAAAAGCCACTTTATCAATGGAGCAAACTATGGGTTTCACTTTCCTGAGTTTCATCAGGCACTCGTTTTTGGTGTAAGTGTATAACCAAGGTTTAAATACACGAATTTCGTATTTCGAAATTGTTTCAATAAGGTTTTTGAAAATATTCATCGTGGTATCTGCAGCCTCATCCTCGTCTTTCAAGTATTTAAGACAAACTCCCATTACCAGCTTAGCATATCTGTTGAACAGAACACCAATGTTTGAAGGATTGCCACTTTCGATAAAACGCGCAATTACCTCTTCGTCAGGAATGTCTTTATTTGTTCTGTTCAACAGAAAAGGCATATTTTCAAAAATTAATAACCACCATTTTTTAAACGCTCAGATTCTTGAGCAGCCAGCCATTCAAAATAACTTTGTGTTTCAATTACAATTACTCCTCCCGTAAAATCGCCATATTTTGCAGGCACACCGCCCGTGTAAATTTGCATACTGCCTATTGCAACCGACGGACAAATTGCCCTCGGATTAATCATACGCATTCCGTCAATAATATAAAGCGCATCACCCGATCTGGAACCCCGAAAGTATATATCTCTGTTATCGTCGCTAACCTGAATATCACTAGACGTAATTGCTGCCAATTTATTTATGCTTCCGTAATTAGGTACCGATTCAATAAAATCTTTGTTTATGGTTTTAAGACTGGTTAATTCTGGATCAATTAATTTATTTGCAGGGATTACCACAACAGGTATATCTATTCCCATACTCATTGTAACCTCATTCAAAAAGGTAATTTTGTCTTGCATGATTTCAACATCAGTGATTATTTTATCACCATACCCTACACATTTGAAAGTTACTGAATATGTCCCGGGAGGCACGGGCTTGATAGTGAAATTACCGTCAAAATCGCTTTGACTTCCAATAAGGTTGTCTCCATACTTCACATAAACATTCGCATATGGAACTGGAGTACCATTAATGTTGTCAACTATTTTTCCTTTAATTGTTCCGCCTGATTGCGAAAAAACCGGATTTGCCAATAAAATGCTCAGCACAAGCAAAATTGATAAAGATAAAATTTGTGTTTTCATGACTCATTTAATTTTTTTGTTATGATGCTTGGCCGAGAAAATTTCATAACTTCTTAATGTAAAAATAATGAATTTTTATTATTAGGTTACTTATTTCAGGTTAAAGGCAGTTTTTTACAAGATAAAGGTTTATTTGTTTTATGATTTTAATAATAAATAATCGCCACTAATAATATTTCATCGAATAATTATTAGGTATTGTTTTATATGTATATTTGCTCATTGAAAATTGTGATTGGTAAGTGTAAATAGGGGGTATGAAATTTTCAAAAATATTATAGCAAATAAAAATAATTATTAAAATTTTTAACATGACACCTGAAGAACTTGGAATTGCCTTAGGCGAAAAAATGCAAGATGGTTATGATTTTATTTATAATATAATTTCAAAGCCAATTAGCTTTGACGATGCATTTGCAAAGTTGCTGGAAGATAAACACAATAGTTTTTTCTCTTCTTTTAATTCTTTGCTTAAACAAGCTGAGCAGTTAGAGGACGAAGCCTATGAAGAATATTTGAGTAGTGCTATTCTAACGTTTACCGATTTAGAAGATATAACTGACAAAGAATCTAAATTGAATGAATTTGCCGAGCAGCTTGATGAAAATATTGATGAAAATATTTTGAACAAAATAATGAGTTTTATATGGCTGCCAATTGCATATAATATCAAGGAACTTAAAAATTCAGAAGAAGAAGGCCCTGTTGTTTTAGGAGCTATCGGTTATTAAAACAAACTATAGCCTTATTTTGTCTTTGCTATTTGTTTTTCTTGGCACCGAAAGTCCATTCCAAGCCAAATCTAAATACCGGGTTAGGATATGGAGTATATTTGGTTTGATTAAAATTATATAGAATCATTATTGTACTGCTAACGCGTTCGCTTAAATATTCCCGATAACCAAGTCCTGCAAGTAAATTTTCGCTTAAGATTTGCTCATATTCATAGGTTGGCGGATTGAAAACATTTGTTTTGTATGTAAGAATTTCATATTCCCCATGAATAAAGACTTGTGATATTGGATGAATCCTCATAAAAACACGGCCACCAAAAATATTCATGCTGCTATTGTAATATCTGGAGTGATAATACTGATATGTTCCGCCGACACCCATACTGAAAATGTTTGAAATATGATATCCGAACAATGGCGCAGTTTCTATATTGGTTTCATTACCAAATGCCAGACCTAGGGAGCCACCGGTGAAAAATTTATTTTTCAGACCACTTCCAATATCTTCGTTTTGAGCATTGACTGCAAAAACAAAAGTAATTAACAATATTAACAACGAGGGTTTAAGGATTGATTTCATAAGCATTTGTGATAAATTTTGTTTCTCCGCAAATTACTTCACATTGAACGGTTGTTTTTTTGGAATATTTGCTTAAGTCAACGGAAAATAGAGCTGAATTTTCATTTTCTATGTGTTTGCCTTCTATTATCCATTGAATTTTTGCATCAGGACATGGAAGAGTAACCATTAAGCCCAGAACATTACCTTTCTTTGAATAATTAATTATTCGGCTGCTTGTACCCCAAAGCATTTTTACGGCTATTGCCACTTCGGAGTTGGTTAAATATGGACCACGAACGCTATCGGTTTCATCAGCCAAAGAATAAAATATTTCGGATGAAGGACCTTTGGCGAAAAAAGGAACTAAAGTATTAGAGTGATAAGTGTTGTAATATTTATATTCTGGTAATTTCCCTTTTCCGTTATTTTTTGGCAAAACAAAATTAGAACCTTCGCAACCAACGCCCCAAAGGTAGCCGCATTCATGGTCACTGGTAACAATAATCAATGTTTCTTCTGATAAATTATTTTTGGAAAGCCATAGTTGAACAGAGTCAATAGTATTATAAAAATAATTATACTCTTCAATCATACGTGCCATATTGTTGTTGTGGTTTGTCCAATCTATTGCGCCACCTTCTATCATTAAAATAAAGCCATCTGGATTTTTTAAAGTATTAAGGGCTGCAAGCGACATTTCAGCCAATGTCGGGATGTTTTGTTTTACCGGAATATCAAAAGGTATAATAGAATTACCCGACCTGCCCTCAGCTAAACTATTAGAAACCTGAGCAAGCATAAATAGTTTTCCCGGCATATTTTTTTTAGAAGCCAAATCAATAATTTCTTTACGATTATCGGTATAATGCCAATTAACAGTGCCTTTTCCTGTTTTTAAATTATACCAAGATATGGAATCGATATATTTTGTATTTGCCTTATTGATTGGATTTCCGTCGTTATCAAAATATGGATGACCTGTGCCACCAACAACATCCAGGGTGTTTGAATTAATCATCTGATATGTTATTTGCGAGAACCCACTTCTTGAAGTTGAATGAGTTGAAAAGCCTGCAGGTGTGGCATGGCAAAATGGAACTGAAGTTACGACACCGGTTTTCTTGCCTTTTGATTTACCTATTTCCATTATGTTGGTCATGGGTTTGCCATCAAGGTTCATTCCTATCATGCTGTTATGGGTTTTATATCCGGTACCCAAAGCTGTTGCCGAGGCAGCAGATTCGGTGCAGCCGGCCAGCCCGTATGAAAAATCGGTCCAGAATTGTTTGCTGTTATAGCAGGTAGCTCCATTCGATTGCAAAGAACCATTGTAAGTACTCATTGCAAGTTGTACGGGGAATGATGCAAGAAGAGATTTAGGATAGTCTCCGTATAAATAAAAATCTGTACACATCATCTGATTATATCCGCCACCATCGGAAATAAAAATTATTATGTTTTTTGGAGTAATTTGCTGTGCATTTGTGTATAGATAAGCTAAAAGCGAAAGTATAAGAAATGATTTTTTCATGTACCCAAATTTTTAGTAAATATACCAAAATTAAAAAAAATCAGAATTTTAAATTTAATGTAGTTGTAGCCTCAGAGTAAAGTAATGTCCGTTTTAAAAATACAGTTTTGTGGTTCGTATTTATTTGTAAATCAAACAAGTTGATTATTACTGACATATATGCTTATACAGAAAGCTGTTTTGTCAAAACTAAGATTATTTATATATTCGCAAAAAACATTAAAAATGAAAACTGCTTTTATATTTTTTGTTGTGGTATTGTTTTCATGTTTTACTCATGCACAAAACATAACACCGGAAGTATTAGGGAAAATACAAGATAATTATAAAGCATCAAACCCAAATATAGCGGTTATTAATGCCCTGATGAACAATGATCTTAAATCTCTTGTTTCAAATCATGCCAATATGGTAAAGCCTGACGGATACTTTAAGTACAGAGTTAAGACCGCCGGGATAACGGACCAGAAAAGTTCGGGGCGCTGCTGGCTTTTTGCCAGTTTAAATATATATAGGGCACAGGTTATCGAAAAGTACAATCTTTCCGATTTTGAATTTTCTCAAAACTATCTTTATTTTTTCGATCAATTAGAAAAAGCTAATTTATTTCTGCAAGGAATTATAGAAACGGCAGATAAACCTTTGGATGATCGCAGGGTAGAATGGCTTATGAAAAATACAATCAGTGACGGAGGTGTATGGGGCGGCTTTGCAAATTTAGTAACCAAGTATGGGCTTGTGCCGGCTGAGATTATGCCTGAAACAAAAAGCAGTAACGACACGCGGTTTATATCATCCGTTTTAACAACGCTTCTTAGACAAGACGCATTGGCATTAAGAGCCGCATTTGAAGGTAAAAAATCCGTTGCCGAAATACAACAGATGAAAATAAAAATGCTTTCGGAAGTTTATAAAGTCCTTGTTTATCATCTTGGCGAACCGCCTGTAAGCTTCAAGTATCGTTTTATTGATAAAAATAAAGTTGCAGGCGAATATAAAGAATATTCCCCTTTATCTTTTTATGAAGAAACAACTATTTTTAATGCTAATGATTACATTATGTTTATGGATGACCCTGCAAAAGAATATTATAAACTATATGAAGTTCAATATGACAGAAATGTTCAGGAAGGCATAAACTGGAAATATATAAATGTTCCTGCCGATGTGTTAAAACCGATGGCAATGGAAAGCATTAAAGACAATGAAGCGATGTATTTTTCCTGCGATGTGGGCAAGCAATACGATAAAAATTCCAGCACGCTCGACATTAATAACTTTGATTATGAGAGTTTGTATGGAATAGAATTTACAATGAACAAAAAGCAGCGTATTCAAACATTTGAAAGTGGCAGTACTCATGGAATGACACTTGTTGGCTTTGATGTTGATGAATATGGCAGACCTAATAAGTGGTTAATTGAAAACTCATGGGGACCCATAGGTTTTGATAACGGGCATTTGATTATGACAGACGAATGGTTTGATGAGTATATGTTTAGATTGGTGATAAATAAAAAATATGTCCCCGGTAAAATACAGGATATTTTGAAACAGAAAGCCATTATGTTACCACCATGGGACCCAATGTTTTCAGAAGATAAATAATGAAGGATTTTACAGCATTTGCCGATTTATTTGTATGGACATCAAAACAAATGTCCAATATAAAAATTGAGTGGTTACCCATAGACGTATTAACTACTATGGTTTTACTGCTGGTCCTTGCCATTTTGGCAACCATATTCTATTATATCGGAAGGATTATAATTTATAGGATAATTCGTTCCATAGTCAAGCGAACACCGGGAATATATGATGAAATTTTTATAGATAAAAAGTTTTTAAGAAGGGTCAGTCTGATAATACCCATGATACTTGTATATCAGCTAATACCCTTTGCCATACCTCATTTTTCGGGATGGATAATAACCGTTAGGAAATTATCGGAAATAATAATAATTTTTTATTTGCTCACATCCGGCTATGCATTGCTGGATAGGTTTTATTCGATATATTTGAGTACCGACAAATCAAGATACAAACCGGTAAAAGGATATTTGCAGGTTGTTAAAATTATTGGAGCATTTATTGCATCTATTTTGATTTTATCAATACTGTTGAGCGAAACGCCGGGATATCTTTTAGGCGGTTTAGGTGCATTGTCGGCTGTATTATTACTGGTTTTTAAAGATACAATCCTAGGATTTGTTGCCTCAGTCCAGCTTTCGTCTAACGACATGATTATGCTTGGCGACTGGATAACAGTTGACAAGTATAAAGCTGACGGAACAGTGGTAGAAATTACATTATCCAGTGTTAAGGTTAAAAATTTCGACAATACTTTCACTTATGTTCCCACTTATGGAATGATAACAGATTCGTTTCAAAACTGGCGTGGAATGCAGGAAAGCCCCGGACGCAGAATAAAGAGATCTGTTAATATTCATGTAAACAGCGTACACTTTGTTTCGGATGAAGAATTGAAAAAATATAGTCAGATAGAACTTATTCGCAACTACATTGACACAAAGCAGGCCGAATTGAATGAGTATAATGAAAAGATGAGATCAAAATCATCCGATTTGGCCGTAAATTACCGACGTCAGACCAATATTGGGATATATCGTGCTTATTTGCTGGAGTATTTAAAGAGCATTTCCTCTATAAATCATAACGAAATTGTGATGGTACGCCAGTTGCCACCAACCGACAATGGTATTCCGATAGAAATATATGCGTTTGCAGTTAGAAAGGAATGGGAAAAATATGAAATTGACGTTGCAGATATTTTCGATCATATTTTTGCTGCTACGCGATATTTTGATTTAGAAATTTATCAGGCTGCGTCGGGGTCCGATTTGCGTAACATTGGAAGTAAATGCCATTAATTTTTAATAGATTATTTTTCTAAATTAATTGTACCTTTGCGCCCTTATTAAAAAAACGGATGCAGGACACTTTGAAGATTAGAAACATTGCCATTATAGCCCATGTTGATCATGGCAAAACCACTTTGGTAGATCGCTTGCTACATCAGGTCAAACTTTTCAGAGAAAATCAGGAAATTAAAGAATTGATACTTGATAATAACGATCTTGAACGCGAAAGAGGCATTACTATTTTGGCAAAAAATGTTTCGGTAAGATATAAAGGCTATAAAATAAATATCATTGACACTCCCGGACACGCTGATTTTGGGGGCGAAGTGGAACGTGTGCTTAATATGGCCGATGGAGTTTTACTGGTTGTTGATGCTTTTGAGGGTCCTATGCCGCAAACGCGTTTTGTTCTTGAAAAGGCCTTGCAACTAAATCTTAAACCTATTGTTGTTATTAACAAAGTTGACAAGCCTAATTGCAACCCTGAATTGGCAATGGAAGCCGTTTTCGATTTAATGTTTTCCATGGGAGCAAACAGTGAGCAACTTGATTTTCCCACAGTTTACGGTTCTGCCAAAAAAGGATGGATGGGTCCGGACTGGAAAGAAGAAACCGAAGATGTAAGTTACTTGCTTGATTTAATAATTGAACGCATTCCTGCTCCTAAAATACAAGAGGGCAATTTGCAGATGATGATTACGTCAATCGACTATTCAACATATACCGGCCGTATTGCTGTTGGTCGTATTTCACGCGGTTCGTTGAAATATAACGATGATATATCTATTTGCAAAAAAGACGGCAGCATTGTTAAATCTAAAATAAAAGAACTATATGTTTTTGAAGGGCTGGGCAAGGAACGCATAAAATCAGAAGTATTTGCCGGTGATGTGATTGCAGTCTTCGGCCCTCAGGAATTTGAAATAGGCGATACAATTGCCGATGCTGAAAATCCTGAGCCACTGCCTCCGATACATGTGGACGAACCTACAATCTCAATGTTGTTTACAATTAATAATTCTCCTTTTTACGGTAAAGAAGGCAAGTTTGTAACATCTCGTCACATACGCGACAGATTGTATAAGGAAACCGAAAAAAACCTGGCCTTGCGTGTTGAAGATACATCTTCGGCTGATTCATGGCTTGTATTTGGACGAGGAATTCTTCATTTAAGTGTTCTTATTGAAACAATGCGCCGCGAAGGGTATGAACTGCAAGTTGGCCAGCCAAAAGTTATTCTTAAAGAAATTAATAAACAAAAACATGAGCCGGTTGAATGGCTTACAGTAAACGTAAAATCCGATTTCAGCGGAAAAGTTATTGATATTGTTACACAGCGCAAAGGAGAAATTGCCGATATCGAAAACAGGGGTGACAGAACAAGACTGGAATTTTCGATTCCTGCCCGAGGGTTGTTTGGTTTAAGAAATGTAGTGCTTACGGCAACCGAAGGAGAAGCCGTTATTTCTCATCGCTTCAAAGGCTTTGAGCCATGGAAAGGCGAATTTCCTGTTATGCGAAATGGAGCCCTTGTTGCTTTGGAAACCGGACAAGCCATTGCTTATTCGCTCAATCGCCTGCAGGATAGAGGTACTTTTTTTGTTGAACCTTTCGAAAATGTTTATGCAGGACAGGTTATTGGTGAGCATATTCGTCAGGACGACCTTGTAATTAATGTTGTGATAACTAAAAAACTAAGCAACATGAGAGCATCGGGAAGTGACGAGAAAATAGTTTTATCGCCTGCACGTCAATTTTCGCTTGAAGAAGCCATGGAATATCTTGCCGATGATGAATATTTAGAAATAACACCCACCGCATTGCGCCTGAGAAAAATAATCATGGACCACACCATGCGTAAAAGAGCTGAGAAATAGACTTTTCCGGTTATTAAAATATTTGTTATTTCATGTGTTAGTGTTTCATAACAACACTTATATTCTTTGCTTTTTAAATTCCGATTACAGCTTATTGTTTAAATGTAAGTTTAAGCAAAAACACAAATTGAAAAAAAGAAAATATTTAACTATTTTTGCAAAAAATTGAATACTTATGTTTGAAGGTTTGAGCGACAGATTGGAACGTGCTTTCAAGATGCTGAAAGGACAAGGCAGAATTACTGAAATCAATGTTGCCGAAACAGTTAAGGAAATACGAAAATCATTACTTGATGCCGACGTAAATTATGCAACTGCCAAGCAATTTACCGACTCAGTAAAAGAAAAAGCTTTGGGGCAAAATGTTTTAACTGCAGTTTCGCCCGGGCAGATGATGGTGAAGATTGTACATGACGAGCTTGTTGCCTTAATGGGCGGAGATAAGGCCGAAATTAATCTCAAACCCGATCCTTCAATTATTTTGATGTCGGGTTTGCAGGGGTCAGGAAAAACTACTTTTTCTGCCAAACTCGCAGCATATTTAAAAAGTAAGAAAGGACGTCAGGTATTATTGGTTGCCTGTGATGTTTATCGTCCTGCCGCAATAGATCAGATTAAAGTTTTGGGCGAGCAGATTGGCGTTCAGGTTTATTCCGAAGAAGGAGTGAAAGACCCTGTTAAAATTGCACGTAATGCTGTAGCACATGCCAAACAATATGGAATTAATACTGTTATCATTGATACGGCGGGACGTTTAGCCGTTGACGAAGAAATGATGCGCGAAATCAGTAATATACATAAGGCCATCAATCCTTCCGAAACACTTTTTGTGGTTGATGCAATGACAGGACAGGATGCAGTGAATACAGCAAAGGCCTTTAACGATGTATTGAATTTTGACGGAGTTATTCTCACAAAACTTGATGGCGATACTCGCGGTGGTGCGGCCATTTCTATTAAAGCTGTTGTTAATAAGCCGATTAAATTTGTCGGTATAGGCGAAAAAATGGATGCCATAGATGTTTTTTACCCGCAGCGAATGGCAGACAGAATATTGGGAATGGGTGACATAGTTTCGCTTGTGGAAAAAGCGCAGGAGCAGTTTGACGAGGAGGAGGCACGAAAACTACAGAAAAAACTTGCTAAAGACCAGTTTACCTTTGATGACTTTTTAAAGCAAATTCATCAGGTTAAAAAGATGGGTAACATGAAAGACCTTATCGGCATGATTCCTGGTATGGGTAAGGCTATTAAGGATGTTGATATAGATGACAATGCGTTTAAAAGCATTGAAGCTATTATTTATTCGATGACACCTGAGGAAAGAACAAATCCTTCTGTGCTTAATGGTTCCCGCAGACTCAGAATAGCAACCGGATCTGGCACAAGTGTTGCCGAAGTAAATAAACTGATTAAGCAATTTGAAGACACGCGTAAAATGATGAAAATGGTTACCACAGGCGGTATGCGTAATGCAATGAAGCAAATGAGAAGACACTAAATTTTTGAGTTATATTTTTTTAAATTCATTATTGTTTTTTTCGTTAATCATTTTGTTTAATTATATTCGTTACTAAAATTGACTTAGTTTAAAACCAAACAAAAACAAATATTATGAAACTAATTGACGGAAAGATTATTAGCGAACAAATAAAAGAGGAAATAAAAAAAGAAGTTGCAGCCATGATAGATCGCGGAGAACGTCCTCCTCATCTGGCTGCTGTTTTGGTAGGCGATGATCCCGCCAGTCAAACTTATGTTGCAAGTAAGGAAAAGAATTGCACTCTGGTCGGTATTACATCTACTATCTATAGGATGAGCGAGAATACTACGCAGAAAGAGCTGATGGATACCGTAGATTTTTTGAATAATGATCCTGAAGTTGACGGATTTATTGTTCAGCTGCCACTTCCAAAACATCTTGACGAAAAGAAGGTTATTGCCGCCATAAATCCCAATAAGGATGTTGATGGTTTTCATCCTGAAAACATTGGCAAAATGGTGCTTGGCGAAGACACATTTATTTCGGCAACCCCATTTGGAATTATGGAAATGCTGCGCAGAAGTCAAATAGATACAGTCGGCAAACATTGTGTTGTTATTGGGCGCAGCAATATAGTTGGTACTCCCATGTCTATTTTGATGTCAAGAACCACCAATCCGGGTAATGCTACCGTAACGATTTGCCATAGCAAAACTCAAAACTTAAAAGAAATAGCTGCATCAGCAGACATATTAATTGTTGCCATTGGAAGGCCTAATTTTGTTACTGCAGACATGGTGAAGCCGGGAGCTGTTGTAATTGACGTAGGTATGCATAGAATAGCTGATTCTTCAAAACAAAGCGGCTTTCGTTTAACAGGAGATGTTGATTTTCCTGAAGTGTCCAAAAAGGCATCATGGATTACCCCTGTGCCTGGTGGAGTAGGCTTAACAACCATAGCCGCTTTGCTTATGAATACGTTAAAAGCCAGACGTATGGCGGGCAAGTAGATGTTAGCTCTTTCCGAATAGATAAATGTATTATTTGAAAATAAAAAGATGAACGAAATAGAGCATGATGGTGTTGTAGAAAATATTACAGGGAACAAGCTTATGGTACGTATTGTTACCAAATCGGCTTGTGCTTCCTGCAAGGTTAAGAATTTATGCAACCCGTCTGAAATGAAGGAAAAGTTGTTCGAAATAGAAGTACCTGATTCGGAAAAATATTTAGTTGGTGATAAAGTTAATTTGTCAATAAGCGAAAAACAAGGTATAGTTGCGGTTTTTCTTGGTTATATTGTGCCCCTTATTTTGCTTGTAGGTGGTTTGTTCATCGGATTAGCATTAAAACTAAATGAATTGGCTTCGGCAGGAATTGCTTTTGGCTTGACGGGTTTATATTATTTATGTTTGTTCTTGGTAAGACAAAGGACAATGAAATATTTTGTTTTCAATGTAACCCGTTTATGAAAATCAGCCGTAATATTAATATTGAGAAACACAATACTTTTGGAATCGGTTGCAATGCGGCTTGTTTTGTTGAAATCGAGAGCGAAAAAGACTTGCCGGATTTGCATGGTAATGATTTTCCGAAACCTTTTTTTTGCATAGGGCAGGGAAGTAATTTGTTGTTTACAAAAGATTTTCAGGGGACACTCATTCACTTTTCCATGAAAGGATGGGGTGTTGTCAGCAAAAACGACAACGAAGTGATAATTCGAGCAGAAGCCGGATGCGTGTGGGATGAATTTGTTGAACAGACTTTACTAAAGGGCTATTTTGGTCTTGAAAATCTCTCTCTTATACCCGGAACTGTTGGAAGTTCTCCGGTTCAAAATATTGGAGCTTATGGTGCCGAAGCCTCACAATTTATTGAGACAGTGCATGTTTTTGATTACGAAGAAAAAAGATTTTTTGATTTAAAAAATAATGAGTGCCAATTCGGTTACAGAAACAGCATATTCAAGTCTAATCCGTCATGGATTGTTTTTTCAGCTGATTACAGACTTAGTATCACACCTGCAACAAACATTTCATACAAGGCTTTAAATGATTATTTAGAAAAGCACAATTTAGATGGAAAAAATCCATTAATAGTACGCCAGGCTGTAATGTCAATAAGAAATGACAAATTACCTGATTACAAAGTCTTGGGCAACGCAGGTAGCTTTTTTCAGAACCCTGTGGTAGATAAAAACAAATTTGTAGAGCTCATAAATAAATATCCTGAAATGCCTTTTTATGCCGAAAAGGATGAAAGGTATAAAATTCCTGCAGCTTGGCTAATAGACAAAAGCGGATGGAAAGGGTTTACAGAAGGATTGGCAGGCGTGCATCACAAGCAGCCTTTGGTTTTAATTAATTTGGGCGGTGCCAAAGGACAGGAAATAAAAGCACTGGCTGAAAAAATACAAATGAGCATAAAAAATAACTTCGGAATACAGTTGCATCCCGAAGTTATTTATTTATAAAAAAATATTTTTTTACTTCTTGAAAAAACTTTGTGCTTCGTCAGCAGGCATAATTCTTTCCTTGAAGCAATATGCATTGGTTTTTTCGGATTTCACCATTTTAATAACCTTGGTATATCCACGTACCTGACCGGTTCTAAGTGTTGCTACAACTTTCTTTGCCATGACTCAGCTTATTTAATTTCTTTATGAATAGTAACTTTTTTCAGAATGGGATTGTATTTTTTCAACTCCATACGTTCAGGAGTATTTTTTTTGTTTTTAACGGTAACGTAGCGCGAGGTGCCGGGCATGCCGCTGTTTTTGTGCTCGGTGCATTCCAGAATTACCTGAATGCGCGCTTCTTTATTTTTCTTTGCCATTTCCGTGAATTTTGGGTTGCAAAAGTAGTGCTTTTTTTTTAATTGACAAAACGTTTTCTAAAATTATTTGTACAGACCTGTGTTGTTATAAATAAATCATATTTTTTTGACATTTTCTTTTGTTACTTTTCTTTTGGCGATGAAAAAGAAAAGTAAACCCCGCCCGGCTCGAGGGCACAAAAAGAATTGAAAATTTTTATTGAAAATTTAATCGAACAACAATGATTTAATATACTAATAATAATATCTTTGCCAAAAAAGTATGACCAGAGATAAAGCCATAGAACTTATAGATTTACACATAAAAAATCCAAAAACCAAAACGCATTGTTTTGCGGCAGAAGCTGTTATGAAAGCACTTGCAAAACATTTTGGCGAAGATGAACATTTATGGGGTCTTGCCGGTCTTTTGCATGATATTGACATTGAAATATCCAATGCCGATGCAACGACTCACGGTCAACTAAGCATTCCGATATTGAAAGAAGCCGGATTATCTGAAGAAGCTATTGATGCTGTCAGTATGCACAACGAAATTTCAGCTGCAAAACCAAGGGGCACGCGCTTGCAACACGCGCTTGCAGCCGGCGAAACCATTACCGGACTAATAATGGCTACGGCTCTGGTTTATCCTGATAAAAAAATAAGCAGTGTTAAGACCAAGTCAATTATTAAGCGCATGAAGGAAATTCATTTTGCCGCTTCGGTAAAACGCGAAAATATTATGGAATGCGAAAAGATTGGACTTACACTTGAGGAATTTGCCACTATAGCTTTGAAGGCAATGAGCGAAGTAGAAGATAAACTTATATCCAATTAATTTAGAAGGATTTTAATATTCAGCGTCAAACATGTAATCATCAGTGTTGGCTATTTCTTGTTTGGCAATGCTTTGTGTTTTTTGATAAATAGAAATAAACAAAGCTGAAAGAATAATAACCGACATTATATTAAAAAACAATCTTGAATTAATATTTGAATAAACGCCAAGTATCAAAGCGTAATTTATTAATACCAATAAAAATGTTGTAAATAATAAAATAACAGAAACAACTCCTGTCCCGGGATGCCTGTGTAAAGTAATGGGACTTTTTGCATCAAACTTTCTAAATTTAGGAATTATATATATATGATAAAAAATCAATTGTGAATTAAAAAGTACATTAATAGAGATTTTTCTTAAAATATCAGTATTGTATAGAATAGAATTGTCAAAAGTATTTTTAAGGTCGCTTAAAAAATAACTCTCTTGAATATTATCCGATAAAAACCAAAAAGGAATAAAGCCTATAAAAACAAAAATGGCAGGCAACGCGTGAGTAATTACTTTTTTACGGGGAATATCAACTCCTAAAAACAAAGAATAACCACAGAATGAATAAAAAGGGATTAAAAAAAGATTTACTGACTGGCGCAGCGGGAAAACACTTGTAGTCAGGCTTAATTTTTTTAAACTTATAAAAAATGAGGATAAATAACTGAAGCAAAGCAAAACAAAAAACAAACACAAAAAAATATGATGTGTTTGTTTATACTTTTTATATCTAAAAAATAAAAGAATTGCAGCCAGAAGAGATATAATAACCGGTAATACCGTAAAAATATAATCAATTGAAATTAACATAGAAGAATAAATAATTCCAAATATATGAAATTATTTTGCGAAATGCAATAAATAATTCATTTTTGCATAATACTATTTACATAAAGTCTACGTATAAATAGAATATTAATTATTCAAGCACTGCGGCAGCAACAAGGCAAGAGCGATTCAATATTTGAAAATAGTTTGGATTTTTATTTGAAAATATATTACAAGTCGAGCGAATCAATTAAACTATCATCAACCAGATTAGGCAAAGTAACATTTAGATTTGGATTAATGCTCATTGCACGTTTTATTGCAAAAACTGCATTTGGATTGCGCGCCCAGTTACGTCTGGCAATACCGTTGTTCACATCCCAGAAAAGCATGTTTTTAAGCCTGTAATCTGCTTCGGCGCTGCCATCCAGCACCATGCCAAATCCACCGTTAATTACTTCGCCCCATCCAACGCCACCGCCATTATGCAACGATATCCATGTAGCGCCCCTGAATCCGTCTCCTGCAAAATTTTGAACAGCCATATCAGCTGTAAAGCTTGAACCGTCATAAATATTTGAAGTCTCGCGGAAAGGACTGTCGGTGCCTGACACATCGTGGTGGTCGCGACCAAGCACTATGGGAGCAGAAATTTTTCCTTCTTTTATTGCTTTATTAAATGCTTCGGCTATTTTTATCCTTCCTTCGGAATCGGCATATAAGATGCGGGCCTGCGAACCAACAACAAGTTTGTTCTTTTGTGCTTCGCGAATCCAGTGGATGTTATCGCGCATTTGCTGACTTATTTCGCCAGGTGAATTATTTGCCAAATTTTCGAGCACTTCTGCTGCAATATTATCTGACAATTCCAAGTCTTCGGGTTTACCGGAAGTACACACCCAACGGAAAGGTCCAAAACCGAAGTCGAAACACATTGGTCCCATTATATCCTGAACATAGCTTGGATAGCGGAATGATCCGTCTGCTTTCATAATGTCTGCACCCGCGCGGGAGGCTTCGAGCAGGAAAGCATTTCCGTAATCGAAAAAGTAAGTTCCGCGTTCATTATGCTTATTAATAATGGCAGCCTGGCGGCGTAAGCTTTCGTAAACTTTCTCTTTAAATAATTCGGGCTGCTCTGCCATCATTATGTTTGATTCCTCAAAGCTCATTCCGGCAGGATAATAGCCTCCTGCAAAAGGATTGTGCAACGAAGTTTGGTCGGAACCTATGTGAACAAAAACATTTTCTTTGTATAAGTGCTCCCACAAATCTACGATGTTGCCGACGTAAGCTATGGAAAGGGCTTCTTTGTTTTTTGCTGCCTCAGTTGCGCGTTTGGTTAATGCATCTAAATCCGAATAAATTTCATCTACCCAGCCCTGGTCATATCTCTTGTTTGCTGCAGCAGGATTAACTTCGGCAACTATACCCACAACTCCTGCTATTTTTGCTGCTTTTGGCTGAGCACCCGACATGCCTCCAAGACCGGAACTTACAAAGATCATTCCTCCCAGACCTTCGCCTTTGGCTGCTTTCATGCGTCCTGCATTCAGTACTGTAATAGTAGTTCCATGCACTATGCCCTGTGGACCTATATACATATAAGAACCGGCAGTCATTTGCCCGTATTGCGAAACTCCCAGTGCATTCATGCGTTCATAGTCGTCGCGCGAACTATAATTTGGTATAACCATACCATTGGTAACAACAGCACGGGGCGCATCTTTATGACTTGGGAAAACACCCATGGGATGACCGCTGTAAATTGATAAAGTTTGTTCGTCGGTCATGTTGGCCAGATACTGCATGGTGAGTAAATACTGAGCCCAGTTCTGAAAAACCGCCCCATTGCCGCCATAAGTAATTAACTCGTCGGGGTGTTGTGCAACGGCAGGGTCAAGATTGTTTTGAATCATTAACATAATAGCCGCTGCCTGACGCGATTTTGCCGGATATTCATCTATTGGTCTGGCGTACATTTCGTAATCGGGTTTAAAGCGATACATATAAATGCGGCCATACTTTTTTAATTCGTCGGCAAATTCAGGTGCCAAAACAGAATGCCATTTTTCCGGAAAATAACGTAAGGCATTGTGTAAGGCAAGTTTTTTTTCTTTTTTGGTAAGTATATCTTTTCGCTTAGGCGCATGATTAGCATTAGTGTTGTACGGTTTGGGTGCCGGTAATTCAGGTGGTATTCCTGCCAGAATTGCTTTTTTAAATTCTTCAGTTGTCATAGATACTAATTTTATTGTGCAAATTTATTAATAAACCTTGTCTATTCAAACTTTTTCGGTTTGATTTAACGGATTACAAATAAATTTAAAACAAAAAGTTTATGAAATCATTGTGCTGCAGCCTCTGATGGAACTAAAGTCAATTCTTCCCAAAACTTCAAACGTTCCGTCCTTATATATTATTCCTCTGTCGTCGGTTGCTAAAAAAGGACAAGAATACATATTTGCCAAGTCAATAATATTGATTGCGCCGCTGCTTTTGTTTTGCGGAGACGACAGGGGGTCATTTATGTCGCGTAACATAACCCGCATCCATGGCGGACACTGAAATATTCCGTTCGACTTTGAATAAGCCTGACTTAACAATTCGGTCATTCCGTATTCGCTATGGATATTTTGCACTCCAAATGATTTTTTCAATACAGAGTGGAGTTCATCACGCAAAAGCTCTTGGCGCCTGCCTTTCATGCCACCGGTTTCCATAACGGTAAGCTCAGGAAAATTAATTGAATATTTTTCAGAAAAATCTACCAAAGCATGTGTAACACCTATAAGTAGCGTTTTTTGGTTTTTGTTTTTTAAAATTTCAAGTGATTGAAAAAGCTTATCGTGATTATACAAATAAAAATCCGAAAGAGGATTGTTGCTGCACTTAATCCAGTGATTCACCATGTATATCAGCGACGAATGTTTGCGTTCAAGATATCCGGGCAGCAGGGCTAAAACGGCGTAATCTTCCATATTTCCGTAAAATATTTTAAAGCAATTCATAGCCGAAGCCAGATACAAATCGGGGTCAACAATGTAATGACGTCCGGTTTCGGCATCGGTTGTGCCACTGGTTTCAAAAAATATTTTATGTGAATAATTATCGGGAATTATTTTATTATATCTGAAAAGATTAACCGGGATACATGGAATTTGGCTTAAGGCAGAAACATTTTTTGGGCTTCTGCCTGTGTTTTGACAAAATAAACGATACACGCTGTTGTGATTGTAATGCCATTCGAAAAGTTGAAACGCAAAATTTTCAAATTCGTTTGTGTTACGAATTGTAAAAATGGATTCCGACAATTTTTGCAGATTCTGCATCGTTTATTTTTTGTAATTTAGTAGAAAATTTACTTACGTGCGCTCAAAATTACAAATATTCTTGTTTGCTTTTACGCTTGGCATTGTGCTTAACAGTTGCATTGAACAGCGTGAATATCCTATTGAGCCTGCCATTACGTTCAAAAGCTTTGCCACTGTCAAAAACATTATGGGATATGACAGTCTTGGACTTTTGACCATTGAATTTACCGATGGAGATGGCGATATAGGTCTTTCACAGGCCGACACACTGCCGCCTTATAATGTCGGCAGCGAATATTATTATAATTTTTTCATTACTTTTTTTCAAAAATCAGGTAATAGTTTCGATGAAATTTCAACACCATTTAACAGCCGAATTCCCGATATCAATCCTAATCGCATAAAAAAAGGATTAATAGGAGATATAACCATTGAAATAGATTTAAATATTTTATCGCTTGTATTATCAAGCGACACAATAAAGATGAAGGCTTATTTGCTTGACAGGGCTCTTAATATGAGCAATACAATTGAAACGCCGCCATTTGTGCTGCATTTGCATTAAAATAGCATAAGATATAATTGCGCAGGATTTTTTAAAATAGTATTTGAGAAAATTGAGTTTTCAATAATTAACATATTCAATATTATCCCACTCAAATAATTGTAGTACTTTTGCAGGCTCAAATTCCAAACAAAGCTTAAATAGCTGAAAAACTTAATTATAATAGACATTAAAAATGAATAGTATTTCGAAATTGAGAAATATTGGTATTGCCGCGCATATTGATGCCGGTAAAACTACTGTTAGTGAGAGAATCCTTTACTTCACAGGGGTAAATCGCAAAGTGGGCGAGACACATGATGGTGCAGCAACCATGGATTTCATGAAACAAGAGCAAGAACGTGGAATTACCATAGCATCGGCTGCCATTACTACTTTTTGGAAAGAACACCAGATTAATTTAATAGATACTCCGGGACACGTTGATTTTACTATTGAAGTTGAAAGGTCTCTGCGTGTTATAGATGGCATGATAGCTGTTTTTTGTGCAGTAGGCGGAGTGGAACCTCAAAGCGAAACCGTGTGGAATCAGGCGGACAGGTACCGTGTACCCCGCATTGCATTTATTAATAAAATGGACCGTACCGGTGCCGATTTTTATGCTGTTGTGGAACAAATGAATAAATATCTTGATGCATCAGCATTGCCTTTTCAGATTCCAATGGGTGCCGAAGATGATTTTGCAGGGATGATTGATTTAATTCATCAGAAAGCATACTTTTTTGAGAACGACAGAAGGATAGAAAGAGATATTCCCGATGAGTTTTTACAGGATGCTGTTGTCGGTCGTCAGCGAATAGTAGAGGTGCTTGCCGATTATGATGAACATATAGGGGATTTGTTTTTAAACGATCAGGACGTGCCAAGCGATTTGTTAATGAAAACTGCGCGCGAAGCCACAATAAAACTTCTTGTTACTCCTGTATTTTGCGGAGCGGCATACAAAAACAAGGGAATTCAGCTTTTACTCGATGCCGTAATTGACTTTCTGCCTTCGCCGATAGATGTTGGCGCAGTTATAGGAACAGATTATGAGAATGCGGAAAAAGCTTTAACAAGAGGCCCGTCAACAAAAGAACCATTTGCCGCATTGGCCTTTAAATTAATTAATGACCCTTATGTTGGGCAGCAAACCTTTTTGCGTATTTTTTCGGGAACCCTTACCAGCGGCATGGCTTTTTTTAATTCTACTAAGGGTAAATCGGAACGAGCTGGCCGGATTTTGCGAATTCATGCAAAAGACCGCGTTGAGGTTAGCGAAGCTGGTCCTGGCGAAATTGTTGCATTGGTTGGTCTTAAACTTACCCGCACAGGAGATACATTATGCGACCAAAACAATAAAATTCTTCTTGAATCCATTCATGTGCCTCCTGCTGTTATAGACATGAAGCTTAGCCCTGCCGTAAGAAAAGACCGTGACAAATTAAGCGAGGTGCTTGCCCGTTTGTGTAACGAGGACCCGTCTTTCAGAGCACATTTTGATTCGGAAACCGAAGAAACTATTATTTCGGGTATGGGTGAACTACACCTTGAGATAATAATAGACAGATTAAAAGATGAATTTAAACTTGATGTTGAGGTAGGCGAGCCTGCCGTATCGTATCGCGAGGCATTGTATCAGGAAGTTGAAAGCACTTATCGTCATGTGAAACAATCGGGCGGCAAAGGCCAATTTGCTCATACAGTAATTCGCTTTGAGCCAAACGAGGGCAAAGGGTTTGAGTTTGTCGATAAAATTAAAGGCGGAGTAATACCGTCCGAATTTATTTCATCTGTTGAAAAGGGGTTAAAAAAAGCAATGGAAAAAGGACCGCTTGCAGGTTTTCCTGTTGTTGATGTAAAAGCTGTTCTTGTTGATGGCAGTTTTCATCCTGTAGATTCCAGCGATATGGCCTTCCAGATTTGTGCTGCAATGTGTTTTAAACAGGGGTTCTTAAAGTCAGACCCAAAGCTTTTGGAGCCAATTATGAAACTGGAAGTTAATACACCGGATGATTATATTGGTGCAATAAGCGGCGATTTAAATAAGCGAAGAGGCAGAATAGAAGCTATGCGCCGTTTCCGTAAAGGTTCTCAAAAACTTAATGGCTTTGTGCCTCTTTCCGAAATGTTTGGTTATGCCACTTCCTTACGAAACTTATCCAGCGGACGTGCCAATTACTCAATGGAATTTTTCAATTATCAGCAATTGCCTGCAGCTATTCAGGAATCTGTTGTTAAAAAGATAAAAGAAAAAAATAATTCGTAAAAAAAGGCTGCATTGCAACAAAAAAGTAAAATTGCTTATTTTTGCCTGATATGAAATGCGGCATTAAATCAATTGTTGTTATCGGAGTTGGAAATGTAGGTACTCATTTGGCTTTGCTTTTTGCAGAGCATGGGATAAGTGTTACTGTGGCATGTCGAAATACCTCTTCGGCAAAACATTTAAGTGATTCAGGACTTGAAATAACTTCAATTTCCCGGATTCCTGCTGATGCCGATTTGTATTTACTATGTTTGAAAGATTCAGTCATTAATGAAATAGCAGATTCTTTGCCGCAAATTAATGGCATTGTTGCTCACACATCCGGCAGTGTTGGTATAGAAGGATTATCAAGATTTTCCAAATACGGAGTTTTTTATCCTTTTCAAACATTCAGAAAAGAAATAGCTTTATCCAATAAGAATTTCCCAATACTAATTGAAGCTTCGGATGTTGAAACCGAGCAGATTTTGTTTAATGCTGCCACGGAATTAACATCGTTTGCATACAAGTCAAATACCAAAGAGCGTTCGGCAATTCATGCTGCAGGGGTTTTTGTGTCAAATTTCAGCAACTTAATGTATGAGTGTGGTTGGAAAATTGCCGAGAAAAACGGATTTGATGCCGAAAAAATGTTAAGACCTCTTATTGATGAAACCGCCAGTCGCCTTAAATATATGCGCCCGTTGAATTTACAAACCGGCCCTGCAATACGCAACGATGTTGATACCATGCACAAACATCTTGAAACATTAAAGTGGAATCCCGATTTGTATAATTTATATAAAGAACTCAGCAATATCTTACTGAAACAATACGGACATGAAAAATTATCGTGAGAAACTCAAAAATATAAAAGCATTTGTATTTGACTACGATGGCGTTTTAACCAATGGCAATGTATATCTGACCGACAGCGGCATGCAACTTAGGCGAGGCAATGTACGGGACGGTTATGCCCTGCAGCTGGCAAGGAAAAAAGGATTTCACATTGCAGTTATCACAGGTTCGCACGATAAAGGAATTGAACAAAGATGCAATTTTTTAAATATAGAGCAGGTTTATCTTGGTGTTTCCGACAAAAAAAGCGTATTTGAGGAATATCTTAAAACGTATAAACTGCAGCCTGAGGAAGTATTGTTTATGGGAGACGACATTCCCGATTATCCGATTATGAAAATGGCCGGAATTCCCTGCTGTCCTGCCGATGCCTGTGAAGAAATAAAACAGGCAAGTGAATATATTTCTCCGATAGCGGGCGGAAAAGGCTGCGTTAGAGATGTTATAGAACAGGTTCTTAAAATTAATTCCATGTGGTTCGACCACGATGCTTTTAAATGGTAAGACAGTATATTTTAGAATAAACTTTTAAATGAATTTTCACAAATAAATATTTCAACATGGCATATTTTCGTCTTTTCAGGGTAGTGAATCTGGCTATAATGGTACTGATTATGTACTTTTTCAGATTTTATCTTTTTGAGTCTGCAATGGGTTTTGAAAAGATTCCTTCACCTTTAAGTTCTTTGCAGTTTGCATTACTTGTTGCCATGTTTGTATTGCTTGCTGCGGGCGGTTATGCATTGAACGATTATTACGATATCGGAATGGACGAAATAAACAAGCCCGGGAAAACCGTGCTGCGCCAAAAAATTAAATTGTCGGTCGGATTAAACTGGTTTTTTATTTTAACGGCATTGGGACTTGCCGTAGGCTTTGTTCTGGCTTTTATGCTGCAAAACATGACTCTGTATTTTGTGCCTGTTTTTTTAGCTGCTTTATATTGGTTTTATTCTACAAAATATAAAAGAGAATTCCTTTCGGGTAATCTTGTTGTTTCGTTGATGGCTAGCTTAAATATATTGATAATTTATATTTACTATATAATGGCGTTTATTAAATCAGGTTCAATTCCCGTGATAATGATGCCATATATAAATACAATCACTGTGGTTTATGCAGCCTTTGCATTTTACATTACTTTTATCCGCGAGGTGGCTAAGGATATTCCCGACATGAAAGGCGACAAGGAGTTTAATTGCTCTAATATCCCCATCAGATACGGTATTAAAAATACGCGCATGGTATTAATTGTTTTATCAATTGTTTTTCTGGCAGCATTAGCGATTTTTGCATGGAACACTTACGTAACCAAGCGTTCGTATTTGATGTATTACATTTTATTTGTGTTGATTCCGTTTTGGCTGTTTGTTATTGCAAGTTTCATTAAAGCAAAGAATGATAAAGATTATAAAGATATAGGATTGATTCTTAAAATATACATGGTAGCAGGGATTTTTTCTTTGCAATTACTTCACATGAGTAGTCAATGGCGATGATTTTAAACGACAAAATTAAAACGTATTCTGTTGTTTTGGCTTCGGGAAGTCCAAGGCGGATTGAACTGCTGAAAGGCATGGGAATTGATTTCTCGGTTCACAAACTTGACGTGGATGAATCTCATCCCGATGAATTGAAAGCTGCCGATATAGCTTTGTATTTAAGCAAGAAAAAATCTGCCGCCTTTCCGGAAAATGAAATAAAACAAAACACTATTGTCATTACTGCCGATACTATTGTATGGCAGAATGAACAGGCACTGGAAAAGCCTGTGAATACTGAACACGCCATTGAAATGCTGCAAAAACTTTCGGGAACACATCACGAAGTTTTTACCGGAGTAACTCTTAGGTCAAAAAATAAAATACATTCTTTTTTCAATCGCTCAAAAGTATGGTTCAGAGAATTGAACATTGAAGAAATTGAATATTATATTCAAACATGCAAGCCTTTTGACAAAGCGGGTTCTTATGGGATTCAGGAATGGATAGGCTATGTGGCAATTGAGCGAATCGAAGGTTCATGGTTTAATGTGATGGGTTTGCCAACACGGATGCTTTATCAGGAATTGGAAAAATTTATTGATACACATAATTTTTAATACGAAGTACAAATCCAGATTTTAACATCTTTGTCATAAATTTGCTTTTCGGCTATCGTAACGGTATTTGAAGTGGTATTTATATAATAATCTTCGGGCATTACCAAAAAAGTTCCTGCAGGAAGCTCAACCGAAAGTCTTCCGTTGCGAATATTAAGGCTGGTGCTTTTTAGTTTCAACAATGTAAATCCGGGTTTGCCCAGGCTGTCTGCAGCTTCTTTGTTTACAAGGTAAATGCGACCATTATATTTTTTGTAATTTTCTGTTGCATTGTTAAAAACCGGCATGCAATCACCTTTGCCAAAATATACGGTGCAATCTATACCTGTTGTAAAATCTGCCTTTGTGCATGAAAACAGAAATAGGGCAAATAAAAGCAATAATTTATTCATAAAATTATACAACATTATCTGTGCTAAGAAACGATTTTTTTTGAAATTTATTTAGCATAAAGTCGTAAATGATAAAATATAAAGTGATAAAAACGGCATGAATAGCCAAAGGCAAGCCTGCTTCGGGCGGAACCAAAGAAAACGATGCCACGGCTGCAAAGGCTGAACTTTTGGTGGTAAAAAGCAAATTGGCGGCAATTGTTGTTGAACGCTCCACCTTTAATTTGTTTGAAATAATATTAAACAAAAAACCACCTGCAAACATGGCAATAAAAAACAGTAACGAATTTTTTAAAACCATATCGGGTTGTGCAACAATTATTGATTTACTCATTCCGACAATAGGGATGATTATTAAAAAAAATCCCCAGTTTACCACGTGTCCTCTGTATTTTTCAACATAAGGTTTTAAGGGCGTGCGTCTTATTATCCTGCTCAGTATTAAAGGCGCGATAATTACCTTGGTTATCAGCAAAACAACTGATTCAGTGCTTATTGCCGAATTGCCCAGAAACAAAACAAGCAATGCCGGCGTAATTATTATTGCAACCAAATGAAGCCCGAAAACCCCTGTTACCGCAAATGGAACATTTCCGTTTAAAGCTGCGGTAAAAGGCACTACTGATGGTCCGGGCGGACTTATCACAAGAAGTAATATTCCAAGAATCATCAACTCGTCGTCAAATAATAATATGCCCAGCCCTATTAAAATAAGCCCGAAAACAACAAAATTCAATAGAAATGAAATTCCGATTATGCGGATTGTTTTAGTTATGGGCTTCCAATCGTAGAAGCTAAAGCCTGTTGTTGTAAAAACCATTACCAAAGCCAAAAACCATGATGAAGGTGCCACAAGATAAGCCGAATGATTTCCCAAAATAAATCCGATAAAAAGAGCCAGAAGTAAAATAAAATTTCTATTATTGAATAATTTAAGTATATTGTTCATTGCTATTGTTTAATTTTGAAATGCGAAATTACGTTAATGGAACTATTTTTTCATTCCGAACTGATAAATGGCATATTTTCGCCCGATGAAAACGAGGCGCGTCATTTGCGCGTTTTGCGAAAAAAAACCGGCGATATTGTCCGGTTTACCGACGGCATGGGCAATGTTGCCGAGTGTGTTGTTGCCGAAATTGCTGCCAAAAGTGTTTTAATTGAAATTAAAAATATCGCAAAGACTGCTCGTAAAATGCCAAAACTCACAATAGCGGTTTCCCCTCTTAAAAACAACGACAGATTTGAATGGATGGTGGAAAAATGTACCGAATGCGGGGTTGCAGCTATTGTGCCGATTATTTGTGAGCGAACCGAGTCCACAATAAAAAAAACCGACAGATTGCAGCGTATTATTCAGGCTGCCACAATTCAGTCGCTGCAGTATTTTATGCCTGAACTTGCCAAGCCTGTTGGTTTTAACGAGTTTTTAAAAACTTACAATGCTAAGATTAAACTTGCAGCATGGTGCGACGAAAGCGAAAAAACACCAATTTTAACGGCTTTGCGGGAAAACAGCGATACCATTATCTTAATTGGGCCTGAAGGAGATTTTACCAAAAATGAATTTGAAGCTGCAATTGCTGCCGGATATAAGGCAATATCTCTTGGCAGCAATCGTTTAAGAACCGAAACTGCTGCCATGTTGGCCGCTCAGGCTTTTTATTTAAAAAATTCGGCATGTTGAAAAATGTAACATTGTTTATATTGTTTTTTTTATGTGCAACATTGTTGTCGGTATCGCAGGTAAAAATTGCACTGCTCAAATATAGCGGAGGAGGCGACTGGTATGCAAATCCCACATCGCTGCCTAATCTGGCAAAATTCTGCAATGCAAATATGGGAACAAATATTTCTGCCGATATACCTACTGTTGAGCCGGGGAGCAGCGATATTTTCAATTATCCTTTTGTTCACATGACCGGTCATGGCAATGTGATATTTTCTGATATGGAGGTTGAAAATTTGCGGCAGTACATGATGTCGGGCGGCTTTTTGCATATCGACGACAATTACGGAATGGATATATACGTAAGACCTCAGATAAAAAAGATTTTTCCAGACTACGAACTGCTTGAAATTCCATTCAATCATCCGATTTATCATCAGCAGTATAAATTTGCAAATGGTCTTCCGAAAATACACGAGCATGATGGTTTGCCTCCAAAAGGCTATGGCATAGTTATAGACGGACGTATTGTGCTGTTTTATACTTACGAGTGCGATTTGGGAGACGGGTGGGAAAGTCCCGAAGTGCATAATGATTCGGAGGAAACCAGAACCAAGGCCCTTCAGATGGGAGCAAATATTATACGTTATGTGTTTAACGGGGACTAAGAATCTTAAAGTTAAATTTTAGGAGTATTATTGATTTTGGTAACAATTTGGTAAGAGGAAAGGATTTTGGTACTGATTATAAAGTAGCTAATTATTGATTGTTTGAGATTACTTGTTAATTACATTTTCAACCTCCTGAATTAGTTTTTCTTTATCAGGAAGTATGGTTACGTATTTTGAAGCAAACATGTTGTTTTCAAAACCTCCAAGAATATATTCTGCTGTAATTTCGTCTTTCTCTGCACATAAAATTATTCCGATTGGCGGATTGTCAGTTTCATCATTTACTTCCGTTTTGTAATAGTTCAGATAGGTATTGAGTTGTCCTCCGTCAGCAATATTAAGTTTTGTTGTTTTGAGTTCAATAAGAATATAACAGCGTAGAATCTTGTTGTAGAAAACCATGTCCACATAATAATGTGTGTTGTTTATGGTTATTCGCTGTTGTGAACCTACAAACATAAAACCTCTGCCCAATTCCAATAAAAAATCTTCAATATGACGGATAAGCTTGGTTTCCAAATCTTTTTCCAAAATCGGTTTATTTTCAGGAATACCCAGAAATTCAAAAACGTAGGGATTTTTCAATATATCTTCTGCTTTGTTTAATTCTTGCCCTCTTTGTGCCAAATCCATAACTTTTTCTTTATTGGCTTTTCCTTGTGATAGTAATAAACGTTCATATAGTGAACTGTCAATTTGGCGTTTAAGTTCTCGAATAGACCAAGAGGCATTTACACACTCTTTTTCATAAAAACTACGCTTGGCTTTATCTTCAATAATCAAGAGTTCGCAAATATGTGTCCATGTAAGGTGTCCAGTCAGTGTCTGGACACTTGGGTATTCTAAGTAGAACTTCCTCATATTGAATAGATTGGAACGAGAAAATCCTTTTCCAACCTCATTGGTCAACTGCTTTGAAAGTTTGATAATAATTTGTCTTGATGTTTGATTATCAATATTGTTTTTCTGTTCTGTTTCTACAATTTCTTTCCCGATTTGCCAGTAAGTAAGGATAAGTTCCTGATTCACTTTTTGATATACACTTTTCCTTGCATTAAGAATAATTTGCTTAATGTTTTTTTAACAAATGGCTATCAATATTATTCAATGCTTTTCCCATAATACAAAAATAATAATTTGAATGATATCTGAAAATCTGTTGCCCTTCGTATATTGTTTTCTACTCCATCGGCTTAATCTTATTTCTATAAACGCAATTTCCTTCTCGCTTAAACCGTATCTTTAATACAACTACCGATTAATTACGGAATGGGTTTTGGTACAGTAAATAAAGTAGCTATTCTGCAAATTTGCTTTTTTAATTTCTCATGGCATTTTTTAAAAAAATATTTTACATAGAGTAAAATTTGCATTATTCAAAAACATTTGTAGGTTAGATTATTCAAATAACTACAAAACATACTTTTTGAAAAGTTGTTGTTAAAGTAAGTATTTTTTGCGCTACCAATGGATATAACATTTTATTATGCTAATCTTTATTAAAAATACTTGTAAAAACATTTGGATTGCAGCAGAAACATTAAGGATTTTTATGTTATTTTTAATCTGATAAAGAGAAATTTATTGCAAATAAAATATTAGGCAGCCAATAAACTTAAGCATATTGGTTGTTTTGCGTTACTGCAAGTCATTTGTTGGCTAATTTGTTTTGCACTATTTAAAGCGCTATTAATTGCTTAAAAATCGTCTGCTCAGATATTTTCTTAGCGGCATGTCATAGAATTTGAGTATCAGCCAGGCAAGCACTATGTTGCCAATAACCAGTAGCAGTGCCACAGGCCATGTTTGAGCGAATGTATATTCGTGTTTCCAGACCCATGCATAGAATAAATACATAAATGGATAGTGTATCATATAAATAGGGTAGGAAATATCGCCCAAAAATTTGTTCAAATGCATTGTGTTGTTGCTGGTAATTTTGCCTGATGCACCTAAGAGGACTAAAAAGGGAAATATAAAAATTACTAGTACGGAGTCGTATATTCCGTTTATCCAACGGGTGTTTTCGCCACCTAAATATGGAACTGAGAGCAGAACAACAATAACCAGGCTTGCCTTCCAGAACGCACCTTTTACCTGCATTGGTTTAAATTTGCGCGAAAGCAGCAATCCGACAGAGAAGGAAAACGTGATGCGGAGCATGCCGCCAAGGAAATTATAATCGAGCAGCGACCATCCCACGCCCAAATGACTGTAGCCCGATAATCCTCCAACAGCAAAGGCAGCCAGCCCTGCACCGGAGATAACAACCATTGCGGTAAGCGCTTTGGTTGACATGCGGCGAATAAGCAATGCGTAAAATATATTTGCGATATATTCAAAAAACAAGGACCAGCTAGGACCATTAAGCGGAAAAATTTCGCCGTTGCCACGCACTTCCATGCCTGTTCCAGGTACAGCCGGAATAAAAAACATGGTAAGCAGCAAAGCAAACATAGCCATGGAGAGCGAAACTTTTGTGCCATCCCACTGTACGCTGCCTTGAATAAGGAATGCAATAAGCCCCAGTACGGCACCCATTATCACCATTGGGTGTAGGCGGATAATGCGGCGTTTGAAAAAATCCTTGGTTTTCATACTGCTCCAGCGATTATCGTAGGCATAGCCTATTACAAATCCCGACAGTGCAAAAAAGAAATCAACAGCCAGATAGGCATGGTTGAAATGCTGGTCGGCAGGGCTGGTGGCAAAAGCCTCGAAAACATGATAAAATATAACCATTATGGCAGCCACTCCACGCAGCCCGTTCAGAATGTCGTAGTGTGGTTTGGAGTCAGTATAAGCCGAAGCGGCTCTTAATTTATCGGACATAAATATATTCAAGAGTTGATGCAAAGATAGCAAATAGTAAAGAAAGAATTGAATGCCTGTAAGCGCGAATTGAGAATAAAACTCTTTGGCGTTTTCTTAAATTTCTTTTATTAATTTATTTTGGCAATGAAAAAGTAATTAGGCTCCGCCGCAATGCTGCTCTAAAACTAAATTTACCCAAACACTCTTCTCCTCGGGACGTCGCATAGAATTTTACGGATTAAAGGAAACGAACAGGCAGCGCCGGGAGCCGAAGGCGGCCAATATGACGGAAATCTGTTTGAGCTGAATAATTTAATCATTTATTCCCTGCAGCGAGTTATTTCCGTCTGTGGCCGGTGTGTGTTCGTTTTCTCCGAAAAATTCTCAAGCGACTAGCTTTTCTTTTGTTACTTTTCTTTTGGCAATGAAAAAGAAAAGTAAATCCCGCCCGGCTTTAGGGCACAAAAAGAGTTAAAAATTTTTATTGAGAATTTATTCGAACAACAATGTGTCTTTTTATATTTTTTATTTAAGGCTTATATAGCTTGGCTTTCAGCCCGTATTTAGAGAAAATGTAATTCTAAGTATTTAGCTTTTTTGCCGCCTTTACTTATGTTTGCAGTATGAGTTTCCCTATTTATTTATCATGTATTGTGTCAGCTCAAAATCAACCGTAAACACAGTATCCATTGGGTAGTTTCTGCTTTCTCTCTTTATTAAGCCTACATCCTTTGCATAATATTCTCGTAAAGTTGCACAATCTTCTGGAGAACTTCCTGTTCCTAAAACGCAAGCATAGTCAAATTGAATAGTCATTATCACGTTTTTATATTCAGTTGTTCCTATAATAATTGTCGTATCCGCATTTATAGTTTTACCTGTAATTTTATGGCCTTGAATTGCACCTCCAATTGTAAATTCAGCGCCCTCAATTAAGGAAAGTAATTTCTTAAATGCCGGGTCTCTATAATTACTTTTATTGGATTTAGAAATGGAGTATCCATTAACATAAGCGAAAGTATCAGTTGGATTATATATTCCGTTTAATATGAGTTTTGGTAAAATCAAAGTATCAATATCTGGTACCGCGGAATATCCAGCAGAATTGAAAATATACTTTTCATATTGTTCTGCAACTTTTAATGTGTCATTATTATCATAAATCCAATATGAACCCGGATAAGCTGGAAAATAATCCAGTGGCTTAATAGTGTCGTAAACCACATTATCAACAGGATCTGTTCCATTGTCTTCTTTACATGAAATAAATCCAATAATAACCGTAATTGCTACTAAAATTAATGTTTTGCTCATGTTTATTTTGAATGGTGAGTTAATATAATGGTTTAGTATCTTGACTAAATGCAGAATTTACATGCAAATGTCAATACGAAGATAATGAATTTTAATAAATTAAAAAAAATCAATTTTTATACATCTCCGCTTTGCCTACTGGTATGAGTTTACATTTGGAAACTTTACGGCATGCCTTGCGTTTCACGGGATTTGTACCAAAATATAGTCAGTACATATTGCATTTGTTGCAAACAGCAATGTTTTTACAATCCCCTCAAACTTTTAAAAATTGAATTCATTAAAAATATCAATCAATTGCTGTTTTGATTTTTTTGGCGTAGATGACAATTCCAGAAAAGTATCTATTGATTTAAGTTCTATCAGCAAAGAACTCGTTGGTTTTGAAGTGCGTGTTTCGGTATCATACACATTTTCTGTGCGAAATGCCATACTGATTCCTTTATTTGTGAAAAATTCCACATCATCGTCGGCGTAGTCTTGACGCCAAGTGGCATAGTTTTGCAGAGATCTGGCAAGTACCCACATTATGTTATTTTCATCTTTTGTCCAAAGGGCAGAATACTGTCCGCCTGAAGCGTCATGTATGGCAAACAGATAACCCAGTTTACGGTGTACACGGTCGCTTTCGTTTCTGAATTTTTCAAAGGTCAGCCCTGTCGGGAAAAGTAAACCCTGTTCTTCTTCAATATCTTCATCGAAGGTTTCGATACCACTAACTTCTGCACTAAAATCCGAGATAATGGCATTTGCAGGTAGTGTAAATTTTGATGCGGGGACAGAAATATTTTCATCAAACGACAAAGCTTCTTCTTTGATTTCAGCACCATTAATTTGGGTATGAGAACGCAGCACAACGCCTTTATATTGATGAACCTTAGCGCCTGCCAATTTTGTTACATCACAGTTGCGTTCCAAAACCACTTCACTGTGCTTTTCTGCATTACCGTCAAAACCCTTTAGAAGACCCTCGCCAAGTTGCTCCATTTCATTATCATTAAGACCGCTTCCGAACAGGGCAAAATTTGGAAGAGCGTCTTTATGAATTTTTGTTCCCTCCATGGTTTCCAGATCCACGTTATAGTAATAGGTGCCATCAGCAATTGCAAGTGAGTGATTTCTAATCACTTCTGTGCGATTCATCGTTTTTACCACTTGGGTGCTGTTGGTTTCCTCATGGTATTTTTCTCCGAAATTGTCCCACCACAGCGATTTGGTACCGGTAACCATTCCCGTTAATTCATATTCCACATGACCCGATTTTACCTGAAACCGTTTTTGGTAGTTGAAAGTGGACTGTGCAGTTGCAATTGAAGTAAATGCCAGACAGAATTCAGATAAAAGGAGTAATCTCATCAATTTCATACAAATTAACTTTTTAATTAAATATTATGTAAAATGCAAAATTACATACAAAAAATGAGTTTTTAAAATGGCTGTATGAATTTGAGATTTTGCGGCCTTATGAAGAAACGGACTTTAGTATTTAACGAAAAATAAATAACAAAAACTTAAGTGGGAAAGTATAATTTAAAAATAAATAAAATGCCCTCTAAAGCCGTTTTCAGAATTCCATTCCAGGGCAGGAGCAGGGCATTTAAGGAAATTAAGACTTCGTAATAATAATTTCCAGCCTCTGCCTTTTACGGGGATTTTGCTAAAATCGATATCAGGAGCAATATACAACTGGCTGTAACGATTAAAATGCGGAATAGGTTTGCCATCAACAATATCAGGATTTTTATCGCCTCCTGTCATTCCTTCTGCTCCATAGCCAAGTGCGATGTTTAGCCAGGGCGGAAATTTGGATTCTTTTTTCAGGCATTCCTTTATATTCAGGCTTAACCAATAAGTTTGGCCATTATAATCTTTCAGGGGCTGCTGTAATAAATTTTCGCCAAGAATAGACGGGTTGTATTTTGCATATTTTGTTTGGTGAAAACCCATTTTTACTGAAACAAGGTTGTCTTTTTCGGTAAGTTCGTTCACTGCAAAAAGCGACATTCCAAGGGTGTTGGCACATAAGTCGCCAACAGAAAAACCCCAGCCATCCGAAAAGCCGTCAAGAACTTCTATTATGCTCATATAGGCAAAAGAACAGGCCAGACTTATTTGTGCTGAGCTTTTTCGGGAATAACCGGCATTTTGGTACAAATCGGACTGTACTCTTGCCAGATGAAATGCGGAGGTGAAGTGACCTAACTTGTCAATGCCTTTCCATTCGTCCATGTCGTTGAAAAAATGAAATTTCCCTGTAGAGTAGTCGCTATACCAGAGAAAGCCCAATCCTGTTAACGAGCCTACATAAAAAGTACCGGCAAAAGCATTAACCTGCCATTTTTTTAATAAAGGTTTTACGGTATCTGCAATTGATGGAATATTGTCTGTTTCAGAACCAATTATTTCTGAACTTATTATATTGTCATCAAGAGCAAACTTTGTGCAAACACTATCTTCTTTTGCAAAAAGAAATACTGCCAAATTACAAATTAGTAGGAGCAGAATAGCTTTTTTGCACATTTAAATCCTATTGCTAAGTTTAAAGAAATGATTTCACTTGTTTGAAATAGCCTTCCTTGTCATTAACAAAAGTAGAAGTGCGGTCTGCATCTTTCACAACGTATGTTTTGGTGATTCCGCCTCTGATGCCACTGATTTTTTTTATCATTTCAGCATTATAAATAGGGTCTAATTTGCCATAAATTAATAATATTCCGTTTAAACTTGCACCTTTAGACTCCAGAGCAAATTTTGGCTCAAGTTGATTTTTATCAAATCCCAAAGGCAGTTTAACCTCTTTTCCGCTGACATTTTTAATGGCTTTCTGTACATCGTCGAGTGTTGAATATGGCGAATCGGCAATGATTTTTGAAATCTGATTACAACGGGTAGCACCTATTGCAAGCGACAATGATGCGCCTATTCCCTGACCATAAAGATGTACCGTACGGCATTTTGAGTGATATTTTGACACGTAGTCAATAGCTGCATTCAGGTCCAGCGCAAATTGAGTATAAATATAAAAATCGGGATTAATATTAAAAGGGTCGCTTTGTCCAAAACCTCTGTAGTCATAAGTAAGAACATTGTATCCCAGTGAAACAAAATTGGTTGCAATTTCAATTAAATCAGCCATATTTCCTTCGCCATCATCGCTGAGGATAATCATTTTATAAGATACTTCTGCAGGTTTATATAACCAACCTTTCAAATTTAAATTATCCGAAGTTTTAATGGTAACTTCCTCATAATTAAGCCCGTAATCGGCAGGTGTAACTGAATAAGTAAGAGATGGATCAAGGGCTGATACCCACATGGCGCTTAAAAGCAAACTAATAAAAAGAAAACTTTTCATAAGATATATTTTTTATTGAGCAGTTATTACAAAAAAGTATGCCGAATTATGCATCGAGATACTGACGTCCTTCGCTTTTTAAAAAAATTAGCGCTTTTTGCAAAACTCCTTCCTTAGTTTTAAGAGATTCTTCAAAAATTGATGTGCTTAGGTCTATTGCCGTTGCATTTTCGTGCATGGCTGCTCCTGCCGTATTAACAATGCGAATAACATCTTCCTTGGCATTTTTAACCATTTCCCAGGCCTGATTCGAAACATAAACCTGCTGCGATAAATTATGTTCATATTCCATGCGTATGGTTTGCAGCAATAATGCTTGAAGTTCCTTTGAACTCATTCCTACCTGATTCATGCGTAAAACAATGTTTTCGGGATTGATGCGCTCCAAAAACAATGCAAGGCGCTCATAAGCTTGCAACCGAATGGGAAGCGACACTCTTTTTTGTTCGAAGCGTGCATCCAGTATTTTCTTTTTTTGTTCATTTTCAAGATAGCCTTTCAGAACAAATAACGCAGTTAAAAACACCATAAGGGCGGGTAGCACTATCTTAGCCAAGTCAAGAGCAATTTCCATAATTTATCCTATTTATAGCAAAAATAAACAAATATTTAAAGTAATGTAATGCATTTGTAAAAATATAAAAATTACATAAACAGCAAATGCCGAAAAAGCAATAATGGATTATTACAAGGATATTATTCTATAAAGTATTTCGCAAAACCGCTTGTGCTATCGGTCTTAAGAGTGCCATCAGGAGCGCTGTAAATAAAAAACGCCTCAATATCCTTTTCTTTTTCCAGTATTAATTTGGCTTTTTCTATTCCCATTACCATAAAAGCAGTTGCATAAGCATCGGCATCAATGCATTTTTTAGTGATTACGGTAACGCTCAGCAAAGAATGTGACACGGGATAGCCTGTTTTGGGGTCTATTGTATGTGAATACTTTACGCCATCTTTAATATAAAATTTTCTGGTACTGCCTGATGTGGCAATACTCATATCGGACAAAGCCAATTTTCTGAAAACAACCTGTTCTGATATTGCAGTTTCGGCAGGACGTTCTATCCCCACTACCCACGGTGAACCGTCGGTTTTTTTACCAGCAGTGCGCACTTCTCCTCCAATCTCAACAATATAATTATTTATGCCTCTGGATTCAAAAAAGTCAGAAACCAAATCAACCGAATAACCCTTGGCAATTGCATTCATGTCTATTTGCATTCCTGCGGTATCAAATTGCAATTTATTATTCACGATTTTTATTCTTTGATAACCTATAAGCCTTTTTAATGAATCAACAACGGAAGAGTCGGGATTAATTCCATTTTCCTTGCTAAAACCCCATGCGCGAACAAGTGGGCCAACCGTTATGTCGAAATAGCCATCTGTTTTTAAAGATATTTCTTTCGATTTGTTTATAAGGATAATAAAATTGTTGTTGAGTTCGGGATTTTCTCCTCTGTTTATTTTACAGATTATGGATGAATCTACGTAGAGAGAAGCCGTTAAATCAAAATCCCTAAAAATACTGTCGATAGACGATTGTTTTATTTGATTGGGATTGCCATACCACTTAATGTGAAAAGTAGTACCCTGAATATTGCCCGACCATTCTGTAAGCGTAGATTTGGATTTGTTTGTGCAAGCCGCAACGATAAACACAAAGCTTAATAAGTAGTATATTTTTTTCATTTTTTCGGCTAACATAACAATTTTTATTCTAACTTCGTATAAACAAATGTTTTTTATCTGATAAAAAAATCAAATTATGAAAAAAATATTTACTTTTTGGGGTGTTATTGTATTTGTTATTATGTTAACTCCAATGTTTTTTAGCTCATGCGAAACAGAAGAGGACACAAAGGTTCCTGAGCCTATTTCAACATTTTTCTCAGCTGTAATTGGCGGAAACAACAAGTCTATTAAGCCGGGAACAAATGGTTATCTTATACAACCTTATGATACATGTTTCACCGATACCGCCGGAACGCACTATACTGCAGGTATTCGTTTGTTCCAGTCAAATTCGGGTTATTATGTTTCTTCAAGAGAAGAATTTAAAATAGAATTAGTAAATCTTTTAGATGCTGATGGCGTGAATAAAGACAGCCTTTTCCACGCATATTTGTCTCAGCCTGCATTACCATGGTATAATCCAAATCAGGTTGCTGACAGTACCAAACATACGGGTATGTGCATTAAGTGGAGAACGGCTAACGGCAATTGGTACACAACAAGCAAAGCTTCTCAAAGTACTGAAATATCTGTTGATTCAACAAAAAACGTTACTCTACCTGGTGGCATCAGCACTCATGAAGTATATCTGAAATTTACCTGCACACTATATGAAAAAGGAGGTACCAAAACTTTGACTCTAATTGAAGGACGCGGACGCTTTTCGTTTTTGAACACTTCGTTTTTCTAAATTAAGTCACTATTTTGCAGGGATTTTAATTATTTAGAAATTTTTTGCTTATTTTATTTTCAACTTGGCTTTCGACAGAATCTGGCAAAAATGAAAAAAAATCATATTTTGTAATTTGTTCTATTGCGCTTATACTCACATTGTAATTCATAAAGTTTTTCAAACCTTCCTGATTTGGAATTAAAAAACCAATTGAATGGTATTCGTTGTCTTTTTTGCCAAGAACAGCTTTGTAAAAGGCATCGGGGATAGCTACATTGTTTTCTCCAATGCAGTTGTAAACAGTGTCATAAAATATTGGTCCTGTAACTATAAATAGCGTATCGAAAAGCAATCCCCAGTTTCTGATTTTCTGTTCAAGCGAGTTCCATATTCCACGATTGAATCCCGGAAGCTGGGGACTCATGTTGCTCATCAGAAAGCTTTCTCTCATTGCAATACTGTCAAAAGACATGTCGCCTGCAGGGCATAAATGTCCGCGGTCGTACCCTGACCCTTTATAGTCTTTCAATTCGGCAGAACCGGTTTTTACTGCTGTATCAGGCATAAATTTATTTGAGCGTGATGCTGCTTTGTTTTGAATACGCTGGGGCGTTATAAAATGAAATACCCAGTCTGCCTGTTCGGTTTTTTCATTATAGCAAAGAGTAAAATAACTATGTTTTATTAATGCAGCAGAATCGCAATAAGGGCATATTTGCGTAAATGCCGCTTGTATAGAAAAAATGCAATAAATAAGTAATATGAACAGCCTTTTATTCATGAAATTTATAAATCAATCATTTTAAAGAGTTCAGCATGAATTTCTTCAGGTTTTGGAACGGGATTTTGAATAATTAACTCCGAAAGATTAAATTCAGGTTTATTAAGCATGTATTTATACATTTCATAAACATCGTTCTGAAAAGAGAAATCGGCTTCGTGTATATCAGTTTCACCGTCCAAATATTCGCGGTCTGCTCCTATTCTTTGCTTGGTAATATTTTCCCTGCAAAAAGACATAGGCATGTGAATAAATATAGTTTTATCGGGCTTTGGGAGATTAAACAAGCTAAATTCGGTATGCAATATCCAACCGGCCAGCTTGGATTTTTCGTCTTGCTGTTTGATTTTAGCCCCCTGAAATGCAATATTTGAAAGGACATATCTGTCGGCTATTACCCATTTTCCGTCATTTAGCATTTTTGAAATTTGCTCACCGTAGTTTCTTCTGTCGCCTGCAAAAAGCAAAGCTACAAACCATGGATCTACTTCTGATATAGTACCAAGCTCTCCTTTGAGAAAACGCTTAAGCATGGGTCCATAAAACGGGCTGCTGTCGTCTGTTCTGGGGAAGTGAATAAATTCCGTTGCAATACCTTTGGCGCGCACAGCATTTAGCAATAAGTTTGTTTGCGTTGTTTTGCCGCTGCCATCTAAACCCTCAAGAACAATAAATTTTCCTTTTTTCATCCGCGATAATAATTTACTTTTGCTAAGTTATTAATTATATGGAAGCGACATTTAAAAAATTCTCATTAAATATTAAAGGTAAATTACATGAGTTCAATAAGCCCGTTGTAATGGGTGTAATAAATATTACCGACGATTCATATTATGCAGGCAGCAGAACAGCCGACAAAACATCTGCATTTAGCAGATGCACCAAACTGATAGAAGAAGGGGCCACTATTATTGATGTTGGAGCAATAAGCACCAGGCCGGGATCGCTATATCAGGGAGCAGAAGAAGAAAACAAAAGGCTAATGAGCGTTTTCCCTTTATTTAGAAAAGAATTTCCCGAAACAATATTTTCCATTGACACGTCAAATGCCGAGATAGCCCGACAAATGCTTGATGAAGGAGCAGATATCATTAATGATATTTCTGCAGGTGAGCACGATGCCGATATGTTTTCGTTAATTGCAGAACGTAAATGCCCTTATATAATCATGCACATGAGGGGCAGGCCGGTAGACATGCAGAATCATGTTGAATACGACGACATTATTGGTGATATCAACAAATATTTTCTCGACAAAATTGAAAGACTTCACAGCATTGGCATTTCTGATATTTTAATTGACCCTGGTTTTGGTTTTTCAAAAACTACAGAGCAGAATTATTTTCTTTTAAACAAATTGCAGGTATTTAAATTTCACAACAAACCATTGGTAGTAGGGATCAGCAGAAAATCCATGGTTTACAAAGCGCTTGACAGTACGCCTGAGAATGTTTTGCCGGGCACTATTGCATTACAAACACTGGCTATTTTAAAAGGCGCTGACATTTTGCGTGTTCACGATGTTGATGCGGCAATGCAATGCCTGCGTGTATTAGAAATTGCCCGAAATAGTGAAAAAATATAATTGTTTTAAAATTATTCTTAAGACTAAATATTTCGCACTGCGTCTTCGTTCGGAGTAATGCTTATTACAGGAATTTGACTGTTTTTAATGACATTTGAGGCTGTTGATCCAATGAATGTGTGGCGCCAGTCTTGCTCCTGCTGAGTCATAATCATAATGATATCGGATTCGGTATCCGCAGAATACTGTATTATTCTGTCGGCAATAGTTGTATTATTTGAAAAATTATATATGATTTCGGTAGTACATGCAACATTGTTTTCAGTTAAAAACTCTCTGGTTCTGTTCATCTTTTCAGCAAGCTCTTTTTCCCTGCTAAAATTTTCACGAGTAATTACGGCAAGTAATTTTATGGTTGAACCATAGTATCTGCTAAAAAGTATTGCAACGTTTATTTTATTTTTAATTTGTTTTGACAAATCAAGAGGCAGGAGAATTTTATCGAAAGAAGATTTAACTATGCTGTTTATTGTTAAAACGGGACAACTGGCCATTCTAACCACCTGAGCCGTGTATTTGCCAATTGCATTTTGCAGGGGGCTTGTTTTGCCTGCTTTGCCCATAACAATTAGGCGGGCATTTGTTTTGGCTGCAAAGCCAACTATTTCTTCATAAACATTGCCTTCAAGAATTTCAAAATCTACCATATGGTTGTATTTTTGCGAATATGTGGTGCTTAAACGACGCAATTTAACTATCATATCCTCGTCTGTGCCATTGTATGAAACTGAAGATTGCTGGTTTTGATAAGAAATGGAATTACGCTGATTAACAACATGTACAAGCGTCATGGATGAATTCATCAAACGCGCAAGATTATAAGCCTGCTGGATTTGAAGATCTGTGCGTCTGCCAAAATCTATAGGGATTAAAATATTGTCGTATTTATTTTCCATTTTTGTACATTTGTAATCATTGAAAGGCTAAATTAATAAAAATAATGAAAAAAATTGCCGAATCTGAATTGATACTTCGTGAAAATGGCGCTGTTTATCATTTGAATTTATTACCGGATGAAATTGCCGATAATATTATCCTTGTTGGTGACCCCGGGCGTGTTGAACTTGTTTCATCCATGTTTGATAAGGTTATTATTAAAAGGATGAATAGAGAGATATGCACTCACACCGGTATTTATAATGGAAAAAGCATCAGTGTAATCAGCACCGGCATGGGTCCCGATAACATTGATATAGTTATTAATGAACTGGATGCACTTGCAAATATTGATTTAAAGAAACGGGTTTCGAAAAAAACGCACAAAGCTTTAAATTTTGTTCGCATTGGCACCTCCGGAGGGATTCAGAAGGATATTCCAGTGGGCTCTTTTTTATTTTCCACTCATGGTATTGGAACAGACGGGTTATTGCATTTTTATTCGGATAGTATAAAAATACGTTGCCCTGAAATAGAATTGGCTTTGGCAAATCAGATTGGTTGGCCCGAAACATGGGCTGCTCCTTATGTTGTTGAGGGTAGTAAAACTTTATTGGATAAACTTTCAGAAAATCATCCTAAAGGTATGACAATGACATTTGGTGGTTTTTATGGACCCCAAGGCCGTCAATTGCGACTTGGCTTGCATTATCCTTCGTTTATTGACAGGGTGGCCGCATTTGCATATAATCAACATAAAGTTACCAATTTCGAAATGGAGACCTCTGCTTTATACGGATTGGCCGGTATGCTGGGTCATAATGCCTGCACAGTTTGTGTTGTTATTGCCAACAGGGCTGATAAAACTTTTATTAACGATTATCATCCTCCAATGAAAAAATTAATCAAGCTTATTCTTGACAGGATATAGGCTTATTGTTTCAATAAGAACCTTTTATTTTTATTTAGGTAAAAAAAAGTTAATTTTGCAAATCAAAATTCGATATAATGAGTAAACAACAAAATTCGGTTCCTGAGAATAAACAAGTTTTTGTTTTTAGTAAAATAAATTATATTCTAATGCTTGTTGGGCTTGGTGTAATGCTGCTAGGATATATTTTTATGTCAGGAGGTGGATCAAAAGACCCAAATATTTTCAATAACGAATTGTTTAGTTTTACGCGTATTACCCTAAGTACTATTCTTATTTTAGCGGGTTGTATCATTGAAATATTTGCAATAATGCATCGCCCAAAAACAAAAGATAAGTCTGAATAATGAGTTGGATTGATGCTATTATTATAGCTATTGTTGAGGGAATAACCGAATTTTTGCCCATTTCTTCAACAGGGCATATGATTATTACCGAAGCCTTATTAGGACATATCCCTGATGATTTTTCAAAAGCTTACATTGTAAACATTCAGTTTGGTGCTATTCTGGCTGTTGTTGTGATGTATTTTAAACGCTTTTTTCAGTCATGGGATTTTTATACCAAATTATTTGTTGCATTTTTGCCGGCCGCTATAATCGGGTTTTTATTGGGAGACTATATTGATTCATTACTTGAAAGCGTAATGGTTGTTGCCATTATGCTCGTTGCCGGCGGGTTATTTATGCTCTTTGTTGATAAATGGTTTAATAAGCCTGTTGAAGATCAAAAAGTTTCATTCTGGCGTGCTGTAAAAATTGGTATTTTTCAATGTATTGCCATGATACCCGGCGTTTCAAGGTCTATGGCTACCATTGTTGGTGGAATGACCACAGGCTTAAACAGGAAAAATGCTGCAGAATTTTCTTTCTTTCTGGCTGTGCCAACCATGGCTGCTGCATCGGGTTATAAATTGATGAAATTATTTAAAGAACCCGGGGGCGTTGATGTTTTAAAAGATAATCTTTCCATGTTGCTTGTAGGCAACATTGTTGCTTTTGTTGTTGCCATGCTTGCAATTAAGCTTTTTATTGATTTTTTAACCCGACATGGATTTAAGGCATTCGGATATTACAGAATTTTGGTTGGCGGTATTATTCTGGCTCTTATGCTGTCGGGGCATTCATTAAGCATTTCATAATGTTTGATTTTGTAAATGGCGAAATACTTCTTTTTGACAAGCCATACACATGGACATCTTTTGATGTTGTTCGTCTTATTAAGAACTGCTTGAAGAAAAACCTCCCTGCACCTGTTAAGGTTGGACATGCAGGCACATTAGACCCTCTTGCAACGGGAATGTTGATTGTGTTGACCGGCAAGAAAACACGGGATATGGAATTAATTCAGGCCCAGGAAAAGGAATATACGGGTACATTTACAGTTGGGGCAACAACACCTTCTTACGACAGAGAAACTGACGTAGATCAAACATTTCAGATAAATCATCTTATAGATGAATTAATTTATAATACTGCCAAAACTTTTATCGGCGAAATAATGCAATTTCCACCCGCGCATAGTGCTGTTAAGGTTGATGGTAAACGTGCCTATGAATATGCCAGAAAAAGCAAGGATGTTGAAATTAAGCCACGACCGGTTATTATTTCGGAATTTGAAATTACCCGTATAGACTTACCTGAAATAGATTTTAGGGTTGTTTGCAGTAAAGGCACATATATTCGTTCATTAGCCCACGATTTTGGTAAAGCACTTGGGGCAGGAGCATACCTTAGTTCACTATGTCGCACCCGTATTGGCGAGTATAAATTGGAGGATGCAATGCATCCAAAAGAATTTACCACCTTAATTGAAAAATTAAAGGAAGAAAAGGCTATTTAAAGAGTTTTAATTGTTATTTAAAATTCTGAGAGTTAAAAAAAGCCGGATTAACCGGCTTTAATATTTATTTTCTCATTATTGTAAGTGTACCTTGATGGTCTTCGTATTCCTCATTGCCATAATTTACTCTGAGCACTACGAAATATGTACCATCGGCAGATTCCCTCCATCCCAATCGTTCATGTAGTTTGAACTTTCGTAAACTTTTTTACCCCAGCGATTGTAAACCATAAATATGCTGTTGGGATAATACGGCAAATTTATTACTTCAAAAACATCGTTAAAGCCATCACTGTTTGGAGTAATAATGTTGGGAATAGTTAAGTCACAAGCAATAACACTAATGGTTATTGTATCAGATTTGGAATCGCATCCTGTAACAGTTACCGAATAAGTTACGGGCCCAACAGGCATATTGGATACATGCAGGTAAGGTGATGTACTTCCGTTTGACCACTGATAAGTATATTGTGGTGTAGCCTGGCTTACGTCTAAATCTCTAAATTCATGCTTACACATTTCTATATCCGGACCTAAATTAACTATAGGTGTTGGTATAATACTAACATTAATAGTGTCTGTATCGCTACATTCATTGGCACCGCCATAGGATACTGTTACAGAATATACACCTGTGGAGGTAATGGTAGTTGTTTGTGTTGTGGCACCATTAGACCAATGATAATCAAATCCCGGGTTTTGTGCATCAAGGGTAACCGGATTTGTTTCGCATAAATCGGGACCTAAATTAACGCTGGCCCAAGGTATCATTGCCACTTCTATTGTGTCTGAGCCATAACAGGCCACGTTAGCATTTGAGTTTGTTACTGTAACAGCATAGATCCCTGATGCATCCGGAACTATAGTTTGTGTATTTGCACCTGTTGACCAAAAATATTGATTTCCGGGACCAGCATTAAGAGTAATAACTGAGCCCTCGCATAAAGTTGTGTCATTGCCAAGGTTTGGGGTTGGATTAGCTAAAACGTTAACTGAAAATGTTGTGTCATAACTACAGCCAAATGAATCGTATAAAGTCATGGTGTATTGAAATGTACCCGCATTTAAAGGTGTAATATTTGCTGTTGAATCAGAAGTTGCTTGAATAAAAGGACCACTCCAGCTTACAGAATCCACAGGCACGTTATATGTCCAGCCGCCGGGAATTAATGCCGGATTCAATGACAAGCCCCATGAAAAGATATAGCCGTTATCAGCTGCCAAATTGTCAATTACATTTATTTTCCATGTACCATTTAACGGGCAACCCAATAAATTATTCCAGTTACCAACAGCCTGATAAGTGCCGGCATTAGCTTGTTTAACGCTAGGGCTAGATTGTCCTATAGGATCTACATAGGGGGCAACTGTAGTCCAGTTGCTTGCATTATCTATGTAACCGTTAGTTGAGGTTGGCGAAAAACAATATTCAAAGCCTATGCCGGGGGTTGTATTCCATGTGTTAGCATCCACAGGCAAATCAGCACCAACCGGTCTGCCCAATATTGTTCCGCCTCCGCTGTTCGGATAATTAAGCAATACGACAGAATTGCCGTTGGGGCATATAAGAGAAATTTTTAAGTCTCCCATGTATGTATGCTCCATGTTTAAGCAAACTCCAAGTAAGTCGCTTATATTGGATAGTGTCATTCCTGTAGGGAAAACGGAATATGTGAGATTAGACATATAAGAAGCTCCACTGCCATCCGGCAAGAATACGGTATCAGCAAGGGCAAGAGTTCCGGAGGCACCTCCCTGAGTTTCGTTAATCACAATGGTGGAAAGTGCATTTAAGCCTACCGAAACACTAATTGTGTCACCGGCACAAATATCGGGAAGTGGTTTTATATCAACTATTGGATTACTTGAATATCGCACCCTGCCTGCCTTCCAGTTCGTGTTTTTGCATCCGTGATTATCTTCAACTCTTACACTAAAGTCGTATCCCGAAGGATTTATATAGGTATGTGTAACAACCTGACCGGTATCTGAACTGCCATCGCCAAAATTCCAAATAAATAAAGAAGATGCATCGCTTTGTGTATAAGCTAATCCATTTTCGGGATATATTCCGTGAGCTTGAAAAGTTACCGGAGCGCCTGAGCAAACATCAATGTAATTATGAGACATTATAGGCACACATGATAGGGAATCAATTTCCACTATAACGTTTTGACAAGGTGTATGACAGCCTAATGTTGCAGCAAAACCGGGCGCAGCAGTAGAACCTGATGTCCAAACCAAAGTAAGCTTACCAGAAGGATTTGATGCAGTAGCCATAATCTGAATATTTTGGGGGCTGTAGGCTGAAGAATATGTTTGCCCTAATTGCGGCGAAGAAGTATTTGGACCATTATATATTGCCAAGGTGCCATTTGCAACATCCCACTGGGTAAAAACCATTTCTACTGACGTACCCGGATTGGCCGGTGTTATGGTTAAAGTTAAAGTTTGATTTGGGGTAAAGTTGCCTGAAGCTCCGCCATTATCGTATAAAGTACCTGAGCAAGTAGTAATAGCTGTGGTAGAGGTATTAAATAAATATGTTTGAGCATTAGAACTTATAAAGCCGATTAAAGCAAAAATCAAAAACAGTATTTTTTTCATAATCATCTATTTATTTAGTGTGAAACTGTTTGCTTTATTCTCAATATCTTTTATTGAACTTAAAACAATAACAAAACCCGATTCATCTATTCTGCAGACAGTCATCTTCTCTTTATCTAAGTTAAAGTCGAACTTTAAAATATTAAAACTGTCTGCGCCTTTTGAAATGTCCGGTAAGATTTCCGAACTAAATTGTGGCTTTAACTTGATTAATGGTATTACATCAAGGTTTGCCATGATTTTTTCTTTCCCATATTCTTGTACAAAAACACCTTCTTTTAAAAGCACAGAATAAAACAGTAATTTTTCAGGATTGTTTTGCTGCCATTCAGATACTTGTTTTTGCCCAAATGCATCTGCTATACGATTGTCAATATTAATCTTTTCTTGGGCAGTTATCACAAGTGAGAGTAATAAAGCAGTGGCTGTAATAAAAAGACGTGATATCATGTTGATGAAATTTTTTGTTAGACGAGTAAAGAAAAACAAAGTTAAAAAAATATTTAACTACCTTATTTTAGATATAGACAAAATATTATTTTGCAAGTTGCACTAACTGTTCCCATTTGTCTTCGGGAATTTTGGCGCCAATATTTGTAATAACCTCAGCAGCAAGCATAGAGCCAATTCTGCCACATTCGTAAGCATTTTTCCCTTTTGCTAAAGCGTATAAGAACCCAGCAGCGTATAAATCTCCTGCGCCGGTTGTGTCCACCGGTTCAACAGTTTTTGCAGGTACAGCAACTACTTCACCGTTCATGGCAACAAAAGAACCTTTCGGCCCTGTTTTAACTACTGCAATATCGACATTCTGGCTTAAATAACGGGCAGATTCTTCTGGCTCAAGACCTGTAAGGGCTTTGCTTTCATCCTCGTTGGCAAAAACTATATCGGCATATAAGTCAATAATTTCGCTTAAAAAGTCTCTGTGTTCTTCTACCATATTATAGCTGGCCAAATCGAGGGATACACGTAATCCGTGTTCTTTTGCCGTTTTTATTGCATGTGTAATAAGCCTGTAGTTTTGCACAAGGTAACCTTCGATATGCAAAATATCGTATTCTTTTAATACATCATCATTTATTTCTGTATCTTCCAGTTCACATGCAGCGCCCAGATACGTTGCAAAAGTACGTTCCCCATCCGGCGAAACAAGAACCAAAGCCATGCCGCTAGGTGTTGCAGAATGAATGAGGTGAGTTTTAATTCCGCTTTTAATCATGTCTTTTTCGAAAAACTCCCCCATGTCATCTTTTCCAACTTTGCCAATAAATCCCGTTTTCATTCCAAGGCGGGCAAGACCATGAATGGTATTTGCAGCAGAACCGCCACTGGCAAGAGTACGTCTTAAGTTTTTTGTTGCATCGGAAACCCGCTGCGATGTAGCTGCATCAACCAATTGCATACTGCCTTTTGGGAGATTAAAGCCTGTTAACATGTTGTCATTTTCGATTTGTGTCATTAAATCCGTTAGAGCATTTCCGATACCAATTATTTTCATGTTGAAAAAATTTTTTTGCAAATTTCCGAAAAATATCGTTCAGATAAAAAAAATTACTATTTTTGCACTCCTAAATGTTGGGAAAAACATTCCTCCTTAGCTCAGTTGGTCAGAGCATCTGACTGTTAATCAGAGGGTCGCTGGTTCAAGTCCAGCAGGGGGAGCTCCTCAAAAAAGCACTTACAATTTATGCAAGTGCTTTTTTTTATTTTTATAATTATGATTTGTTAAAATTTCTTTTATTTGGTTAAATCGACCGTATTCTTAAGAATACTTGCATCAGTTAAAATATCTTATATTTTTGCATTTAATAAATTTAGTTTTTTTGAAACGTTATCTTAAATATTTACCGGCATTTTTTTTAATAGGATTATTTCATATTTGTTCTGCGCAAGACGCCAGTGAAATAACTCTGGATAGTTATTCATCAGAAATATATAGTTACAGAAAAGGTTTATCCCAGAATACTGTTCAATGCATAATGCAGGATTCCCGTGGATTTATCTGGCTTGGTACTTGGGATGGACTAAATCGGTTTGACGGTTATAAATTTTCCATTTATAGGCCTGATTATTATGAACCCTCCGGTAATATCAGCAATGAAACAATAAATGCTCTGACCGAAGACATCAACGGTAATTTATGGATAGGTACTGACAATGGATTAAATCTATATTCATATAAAACTGATACGTTTAAAACATTTTATTATAGTTTTTATAATCCTGACAGCCCGATGTCTGACAGCATCACGGCATTAGCGGCGGATAAATATGGAATTGTATGGATTGGCACCAATAAAGGGCTTTGTAGTTATGATATTTTAAAAGAAAAGTTTTCCCGTTATTATTTTAATTCTTTAGGTTCAACAATATCTAATGCCAATATAACGGCATTATTTATAGACAGCAGCAATAGGTTATGGGTAGGCACACATGAAGGCATTGTGTTAATAGATTTAAAAACCAGGCGTATTTCCCGTCTTAATTTGCCAAATTTTATTTGCAGCGAAGAAAATCCCATAAATACATTTGCCGAATATAAAAATACAATTCTGGTAGGTACTAATTTGGGCTTGCATGTAGTTGAATCTGAAACTTCAGAAGAATTATATTTTAATTGTGCAAACGGTTTTGAGATAAATACGTTTTTTTCCGCTAAATCAATAAATCATATTATTGTAGATAAAAGAAATAGAATTTGGTTTGCAACTCCAACCAATGGTGTGTATATTTATTCACCGGGCACATGCGGGTTTCAGCACTTGTATAGCGATTTCAGCAGCAGATACGGACTTATAAACAACGATATTTTGAGTATGGCAACATCGTCGGGCGGCGAAGTTTGGATTGGCACAGTTCATGGGTTGAGTATATTTTCCGATTTTGCTTATAAATTCCCACATTTCAGAATTTCAGAAAAACAATTCGACAATAGTTATAATCTTGTTTGGGCATTTCAAGCTGTTGGCAGTGATAATATTTTAATAGGAACACGCGGAGGCTTGATATTATTTGATTTAAAATACCAGCAATTTTCGCATTTCTCGAAAGATGACTTTGGCGAAATTCCTGTTGTTTCTTTAAAAGTTATAAATAATGAAAATATTTGGGTGGGTACTGCAGGAAATGGTGTTTATTTGCTTGATGGTAGAGGAAGAGTAAAGAAAAATATAAAATCAGGCGATGTAGGCGGCATTGCCGGAAATTTTGTTTGGGACATTATTGCAGATTCTGCAGGCAATATCTGGTTAGCTTGTGGGGGAGGTGTCAGCTGTATAAATTTAAAAACTTTAAGTTGTAAGAATTGGTTGTATCCGGGTTATGAAAGTAAAAACAGTATTTCCAGTAATATTGTTTTTAGCTTGATGATTGACAAATATGGTATTGTTTGGGTATCCACTTTTAATGGATTAAACAGGTTAGACCCTAAAACAGGGAAAATATATGTGTTTCATCATGACAAAGGAAATCCGTTAAGTATTTCCAATGACAGAATTTTATCATCATTCGAAGATTCAGAAGGCATAATATGGATAGGCACTTTCGGTGGCGGTTTAAACAAATACGACAGGAGAACCGGAGTGTTTAGCCGATATACAAAAAAAGAAGGCTTTCCTGATAATGTTATTTACAATATAGTAGAAGATAAATCAGGAAATTTATGGCTTACGTCTAATTCAGGATTAATCAGATTTAATTCAAAGGATAATGTCGTAGCTCATTATGATGTTAATGACGGAATACAAAGTCATGAATTTAACGGCGGTGCAGCAGAAATTTTACCTAACGGAAAAATACTGGTTGGTGGAATGAACGGGTTTAATTTTTTTGATCCAAAAGACATTAAAATAAATAAAAAGGTCCCCAAACTTGTAATAACGGAATTTAGCATATTTAATAAGCCTTATGGTGTGTATATTGAAGATGGCGATACTGTAATACTGAGCCCAAATAATAATTTCTTTTCAATTTCATTTGCCGCCCTGGATTATACAAACCCTTCAAAGAACCAGTATTCATATATTTTGAGTAATTATGATAAAGACTGGATACACACCGATGCCACAAAACGTAAGGCTGAATACACTGACGTTAAACCCGGCACTTATAAGTTTATTGTTAAAGGCACAAACAATGATGGTATATGGAATGAAAAAGGCCTTTCTTTCACAATAATAGTTAAACCTCCATTTTATAAAACATGGTTATTCCGTTTAGCAATAATCTCATTAGCTTTGTTTTTGTCATGGTTTTTTATAAGAGGCAGAATTAAAAAGGTGAGACAACAGAACGAAGTTGCAACAAAAATGCTGAATATAGAAAAAGAGATGTTTGATCTTGAACAAAAAGCTTTGCGATTGCAAATGAACCCGCATTTTATTTTTAATTCGCTCAATTCAATTCAAAGTTATATTCTTTCCAACGATTCTGAAAATGCCATTAATTATTTGGCTAAATTCAGCCAGCTAATGCGCCTTATTCTTAATACAAGCAGAGAAGCTTATATCCCTTTGTCGCAGGAAATTTCTTTATTGAAACATTACATTGATTTGGAGAATATGCGTTTTAATAACCGATTCCTATACGAAATAAGGGTAGAATCGGGAATGGATACTGAGTATTTGGGAATACCGCCCATGATAATTCAACCGTATATCGAAAATGCGATATTGCATGGCTTTATGAATAAAAAATCAGGCGAATGCCGGTTACTGATACAAATGTGGGAAGAAGACAAATACATTTTGTGCATAATTGAGGATAATGGTATTGGCAGGGAAAAAGCCATGGAAATTAAGCTGAAAAGTGGTTTAATGCAGAAGTCACAAGGAATTGTTATTACAAAAGAACGCCTGGACATTTTAAACAGACAGTTGAAAAATAAAATTTCCGTTGAGATAACAGATTTGAAAGATGAACAAGGGAAAGCTGTCGGAACCAGAGTACGTCTTGTAATCCCCTATATTGATTTGTAAATTAAAGACGGATTATAAATTTCTTGTATTTTTGAACAAAATTTACTGTTATGATTAGAGCAATAATTGTGGATGACGAAGATGCATCAAGGATGTCTCTTAAAGCACTTTTGGAAAGATATGTGTCTGATGTGCAGATTGTTGCCGAGGCAATTGATGTGGAATCAGGATTGAATACAATTAAACAATTCACTCCCGATTTGGTATTTTTAGATATACAAATGCCTGATGGTAGCGGCTTCAGACTATTGGAAATGCTTCCCGAAATTGATTTTGACGTAATTTTTACTACAGCTTTTGATCAATATGCCTTAAAAGCCATAAAATTTAGCGCATTGGATTATTTGTTAAAACCAATTGTACCTGATGATTTAAAAAAAGCAATTGAAAAATATCGCGAAACAAAATTGTTACCCGGAAAAAACATAAGCTATAAAACATTGCTGGAAAATTTAAATCCCGAACCACGTAAAATTGTTTTAAACACTTTTGAAGGAATGCATGTTATAGATACAGCAGACATAATCCGCTGCCAAAGTGATGACTGTTATACCAATTTTTATTTAAAAGACGGCAGGCGAATTATTGTATCAAAAACACTAAAAGAAATCGAAGAACAACTTTCAGGTAAAGATTTTATGAGACCACATAAATCACATCTGGTTAATATACAGTATATTAAAACTGTTGTTAGAAATGATGGCGGCTACCTGGTTATGAAAGATGAAACAGAAATTCCTATTTCAAGGAGAAAAAAAGAGATGGTTATGAATATAATTAGTAAATTGTGAGCCGATAACTTTTTTTTGTGGGCCGAATTCTGATTTTTAATATTTGTTAAAACAGAAAAGAAATATTTTTAAAAACTTAAAACAAGTCTTATGGGACAAATTTTTGGTTTAATTATCATTTTAATAGTATGGGTATTGATTTCCTTGTTTAAGAAACAAGCTTATAAGCAGCAACAAACTGCTCATAAAATTCACAAATCCAATGTTACAGCAGGCCATAACTTAAAAGACAGCTTTAATAATCAAACTGATGTCAATTTAAATAAGCTATTTGAAATTTTTACCGGTGATAATATTAATCATACAATTTTACAAGAAAACAAACAGGCTGAAATTTATGTTGACTCAGAAAATGAAATAAATACTTTTTCACAAGAAAACTCCATAGAAACTCAGGATTTTTCACATGGTAGCAGTTTAAGTGAATATGTTCCATACTCATCTTATATCGAAGATTATCTAAATGAGGACAATTTAGAACCGATTTTAGCTCATAAAAATAATTCAGAAAAAATTTCCAATAAAAGCGAAAAGCAAATTAATCCAAATTTAGTTGATTTTGACCTTAAAAAAGCAGTCATCTATTCGACTATTTTGGAGCCAAAATATTTTTGAGATAAAAAATCTTTTCAACATTTTAAAAAAAACTGTTTTGAAAACTTAAATCTTTATAACTTTACCCGCTCAAATTTAAAGCTTAATAAAAATATAAACCAATCTATATGTTTCGAAAACTACTCTCTGCCTTAGGATTGACATTGTTTGTGAGCATTGTTTCACTTGCTCAGTCATCCGGAACGTTGAAAGGTAAATTGGTTGACAAGGAGACCAAAGAACCCATCCCATTTGCTAATATCATTGCCGAATCAGGTGGCAGACAAATGGGTGGATCCACCACAGATTTCGACGGTAATTACACAATTAAACCAATACCACCAGGAACCTACGACGTAAAAGCCACTTATGTTGGCTATAAGCCTATTATGGTTCAGGGCGTTGTTGTTAAAGACGGAATTATTACTTTCCTTGATATTGATATGGAATCAACCGCAGTAACTTTAACTACGTTTGAGGTTGTGGATTATAAAATTCCATTGATTGAGAAGGACGGTGGATCTTCAGGAGGTACTGTTACTTCCGAAGAGATTGAAAAAATGGCCGGCCGTAATGCCACATCAGTTGCTGTAACCGTTGGTGGTGTATTTTCATCTGATGGTGAAATGGGCTCCATTCGTGGAGGCCGTACAGATGGTACAGTAATGTATATTGATGGCGTTAGAGTTCGTGGTTCATCATCTCTACCAAAATCTGCACTTGAACAGGTAACGGTTATCACCGGAGGACTTCCTGCAAACTATGGAGATGCTACCGGTGGTGTTGTTAACGTTACCACAAAAGGTGCCAGCCGTACTTTTGGTATGGGAGCAGAGTTTGTAACTTCAAAATTCCTAGACCCCTACGATTATAACTTGTTGGGTCTATATATGCAAGGACCATTACTTAAAGGAAAGGATTCTACAAATAGTTCAGCTTTGTTAGGTTATTTCCTAGCCGGTGAATTTTCTTATGAAAAAGACAATTATCCTTTCTTTGGAGGCCTTTACAAAGCAAAAGATGATTATTTAGCTCAAGTTGAGAAAGTTCCGTTACGCGAAACCGGATTAGGATATGGTACATATCAAAATCTGCAATTTGTTACAATGGATAATCTTGAAAAAATTAAGGCTAAAATCGAATGCCCGAATTATTCGGCAAATGTGTCTTTAAAACTTGATGTTAAAACCACATCTACTACAAATCTTACATTTGGCGGTTCCTTAAATTATAATAACGGGTTAGCTTATATTCATAGTTATTCATTATTTAATTATAAGCAGTATCCGCAAATTATTAATAGCACTTGGCGGTTTTTTGGCCGATTTACTCAAAGATTTAATTCTGACACTGCCAGTAAGTCTATTGTTAAGAATGTGTTTTATAATATTCAGGCCGACTACTCTAAATATAATTATATGGAACAAGATCCAAGACATAAGGATAATTTGTTCAAATATGGTCATTGGGGTAAATTCAACACATATAAAACCGAATCTTATGAACTTGGTGACATAGATTCTTTAGGTTATTATAATGTATATTTATTAAATAACTACTATGATACTTTAGTAACTTTTGAGCCGGGAACTAATAATCCGGTAACTTCAAATTATACTACACAATATTATGATTTGTATGATTTACACAGTGGTTATTATAGAAATTATACATTAATTCAAAATGCCGGTGCTTTATTAAACGGACAGCAGCCTGAGTCGGTTTATGGCTTATGGTCGGCTCCCGGATCAATTTATGGTAGTTTTAATAAAAGCGACGCAACTCAAATTGGCGTAGTTGCCAATGCTTCTGCTGATATAGGAAACCATGCTTTCCAATTTGGTCTGCAATATGAACAAAGAAAAGATTGTGCAATTGGTTATGCACCTGTTGCTTTGTGGACACGTATGCGTCAGTTAACAAACAAACATATTGAACAATTAGATTTAAGAAATCCTCATCCTACATATGATTTGTATGGTGTATTTACTGACACTATCAATTATGATAGGTTGTATGATGCCAATAGTCAAAGTTCGTTTGACAAACATTTTCGTGAGTCGCTTGGATTACCTATTAACGGAACCGAATGGATTGATGTTGACTCTTATGATCCTTCAACTTTCGATATTTCATGGTTCTCTGCTGATGAGTTGCTGAATGAAGGTAATAGTTATGTGTCTTATTTTGGTTACGACTATACAGGTAAAAAACTAACCGGCAAGCCTAGTTTTGATGATTTTTTCACAAAGAAAAATGCTGAAGGCGATTATACCCGTGAAATAGGTGCTTTTGAGCCTATTTATATGGCAGGTTATATAATGGATAAGTTTGCTTTTAAAGACCTTATATTTAATATAGGATTGCGTGTTGACCGTTTTGACGCAAACCAAATGGTTTTAAAGGATAAATACTTGTTCTACGAGGCCAGAACAGCCGATCAGGTAACTAACTTAGGAGCACATCCCGGAAATATTCCAGGAGATGCTACTGTTTATGTTGATAATGTTAATAATCCAACTCAAATTCTTGGATATCGTTCAGAAGATGTATGGTATAATGCTCAGGGAACTCAGATTTCTGATCCATCTTTGATCTCTACATCCAGTGGTATAGCTCCCTATCTGATAAATCCTTCTTTAACAAAACCTACATCAGCAGCTTTTAAGGATTATCAGCCACAAATTACCTATATGCCCCGTATTTCATTTTCATTCCCAATTTCTGACGAGGCTTTATTCTTTGCGCATTACGACGTAACTTCAAAGCGTCCAACTTCAGGACTGCGTTTAGACCCAACACATTATTATTTCATTCAGGCCAATGCTCAGTCATTTATTAACAATCCTGATTTAAAACCTGAAAAAACAGTTGACTATGAGTTGGGATTCCAGCAGCTACTTAATATTAAATCTTCTTTAAAATTCTCTGCATACTACCGTGAAATGCGCGATTTAGTTCAATCATACCGCTATTATGGTGGATATCCTATAGATTATTATTCATATAACAATATTGACTTTGGAACAGTAAAAGGTATGACTATAGCTTATGACCTTCGTCGTAGTTCTAACGTGTGGATGAAAGCTAGTTATACTTTACAATTTGCTGACGGTACCGGTTCTAACTCTTCCTCAGGTATGAATTTGGTTCGTACAGGACAACCCAACCTTCGTACTTTAAATCCATTGGATTATGACCGTCGTCATGCTTTCACCCTTGTTCTTGACTATCGTTTTGCTTCCGGAAAAAAATATAACGGACCAAAAATCACTAAAAAAGTTGGTGACGGAAAAGTTAAAGTATATCCATTGCTTCAAAATACCGGAGTTAACTTTACATTTACCGGTGGTTCAGGAACTCCTTATAGCAAATCAAGCAATATTGTATCCAGCCAGCTTGGTGGCGGAAGTTATCAATTGCAAGGTATGATAAATGGTAGCCGTCTGCCATGGTCATTCCGTATAGATTCACGTATTGACCGAGATATAGATGTTAAGATTGGCAAGAAAGAGATGGTTCTTAATGTTTATTTTGAAATTCTTAACATTTTGAACAGTAAGAATATATTAAATGTTTATCGTTCCACAGGCAACCCTGATGATGACGGATATTTGGCTGCAGCAGAATATCAGGCCGGTATTGCTGCCCAAGTAAATGAAGAATCTTTCCGCACATTATATTCTATTTTGGTTAATAGTCCTTATAACTATAGTCTTCCTAGACGTGTAAGGTTTGGTGTTGTATTTGGGTTCTAATTAAGAAAAACTTTAAGTATGAAACAGAAAATAATTGCTTCTTTATTTTTTATTGGTCTTATAGGCTTATCGCTAGTTTCTTATGCTAGACAAGTTCCTATAACTGAAAATCGCTCAAAGCAGGAGCAAACTCAAGCTAGACTTAAGGCAACTGCAGAAGGTTGCTTACCGGGTGCGGTTAACACTGAACTAAAAATTAATAACGTTCGTGCTCGTATCAATTCCGGTGGAGATATGTGGTGGGATTTGGCTGGTGTTGCCCAATACGAAATCCCATATGGTTCGAAAATGACATCTATGTTTGCCGGTGCTTTATGGATTGGAGGAACTGATATTAATGGCCAGCTTAAACTTGCTGCTCATCGTTATCGTCAGGTTGGAAATGACTTTTATCCGGGACCGCTTACAATTGATGGAACAGCTGCCATTAGCGCAGAAACATGTATTAAGTATGACAAAATGAATGTTATATACAGGAAAGATGTTGACGAGTTTCTTGCTTGGAGAGCAAATCCTTCAAATTATCCTGATTATACAATTCCTGCATATTTCTTTACATATCCTGCTATTGGTGATTGGTCTAAGGGTCAATCCAGATTTTTAGCACCATTTTATGATGCTGACGAAAATCTTGATTATGATCCAACTCAAGGTGACTATCCTTACTACGACGTTGAAAATCGTTTGTGCCACAAAACTGATCCTACCCTTGAAACTATGCAAGGAATTGTTACAGGTGGTATCATGGCTGACCAGGTTTTAAAAGGAGACCAAACAATCTGGTGGGTGTTTAATGATAATGGTAATGTGCATACTGAGACACAAGGCGCTTCAATAGGACTAGAGATTCGTGCACAGGCATTTGCGTTTTCTACAAATGATGAAATCAACAACATGACATTCTATTCATTTGAGATTATAAACCGTTCAACTTATAGTTTAAGAGAAACTTATATGTCTTTATGGACAGACCCTGATTTAGGTTTTTCTCATGATGATTACGTTGGTTGTGATGTTTTGCGCGGACTTGGTTACTGCTATAATGGTGACCAGTTTGATGAAGATGGCAATGGTGCTTTTGGTTACGGTGCTCAGCCTCCTGCAATTGGGATTGACTTTTTCCAAGGTCCGTATATGGATCCTGACGGAATAGACAATGGTGCGTTCAAACAATATACTGATTCCTCAGGTGCTTTAGTTACAGTGAATTGTAATGAAGCTATTAACGGTGTGAATTTTGGCAACGGAATTATTGATGATGAGCGTTTTGGAATGCGTCGTTTTGTTTATCACAACAACAATGGTACTGTTCCATGGTATATGACTGACCCTGATTATGCAATTGAATATTATAACTTTTTGCGCGGATATTGGAAAGATAACACTCGTATGTTATACGGGGGAAATGCTCATACTTCATCCGGAGCTTATGGCCCTGAATGTGATTTCATGTTCCCCGATGAAACTGACCCATGTGACTGGGGTACTGGTGGAATTCCACCTAACGGCCCAAGAAAATGGACTGAAGAAACTGCAGGTAATCAGCCATACGACCGTCGATTTATGCAATCTGCCGGACCTTTTACATTGAGACCTGGAGCACTTAATTATATCACTGTCGGTATGCCTTGGGCAAGAGCCACTTCCGGAGGTCCTTTTGCTTCTGTTACCTTATTAAGAAAAGTTGATGATAAGTGTCAGCGTTTATTCGACAATTGCTTTAAAGTAATTGATGGTCCTGATGCTCCTGATTTAACTATTCAGGAACTTAACAAGGAAATTATTCTTTATTTAACAAATAATCCATCCAGTAATAATTATAGGGAACAATATATAGAGGGTGATCCTTCTATTGTGTCTCCAATTGGGATGCATTACGATTCTCTTTATAGGTTTGAAGGATATCAGATTTTTCAAGTGAAAGATATTTCAGTTTCAGCAACTGATATATACGATTCTGATAAAGCTCGTCTTGTTGCACAATGTGATATCGAAAATGACGTGGCAAGACTTATTAATTTCTATTACTCCGAAGACTTAGCTGCTGTTGTTCCACGCGAAGAAGTTAATGGTAGCAATAAAGGAATCGTACATTCATTTAGAATTCTTGATGATCAATTTGCTACCGGAGATAAGAGATTGGTAAATAATAAAAAATATTATTTCCTTGTAATTGCTTATGCATATAATGAATATGAAAAGTATTCTCAAGATCCCGGAAATCAAGTGCCCGGTGTTGCTTCATTAGATGGTCAGCAAAAACCTTATTTGGCAGGTCGTAAGAATATAAAAACCTACACTGCTATACCTCATATTCCGGATCCTGAAGGTCATGGTACATTAATTCAATCTAATTATGGTGATGGACCTGAAATTACCCGTATCGAAGGACAAGGTAATGGCGGAATGATACTTGAATTGACAAAAGAAAGCCGTAAAGAGGCTTTTGAAAACAATATCTGCATAAATCCTACCTATAAGAGCGGATATGGTCCATTGGATGTAAAAGTAATAGACCCATTGAATGTTAAAGAAGCCAACTATATATTCCGTTTTGACCCTGCAAGTGCTCCGTCTAATGATTTGAGCGAAGCAACATGGATTCTTGAAGAATATGATTTGGATGGAAATTTCGTAAAGAAATATTTGTCAGATAGAAATATTAAAACCAAATTTGAGCAAATATTCATTGACCTTGGCATATCTATTACTATATCTCAGGCATTGGCGCCGGGAAATCAAGATCATCCAACAAATGGATTTTTATACGCTGAGATAGTTTATCAAGATTCAACTCAAAGATGGTTGGGTGGTGTTCCTGATATGGATGGACCTTCTGCTTATAACTGGATTAGATCTGGTACTGCCGATTCAGAAAACAATGATTTTAATGACTTCATGATCAATGGTGTTTATGCAGATGCAGGACAATATTATGAGAAAGTATTGGGTGGAACATGGGCGCCATATAGGCTTACCTCTTATTCGAAAGATAATCCTGCTAATGCTACAGTTGCCGCATTTATATTAAATACTAATAAATTAAGCAACATTGCAAGTATTGACGTAGTATTAACTCCGGATAAGAGCAAATGGTCTCGCTGCCCTGTTTTGGAAATGTGTGAAGATCCTATCTTGTCAGAAGGTGGTGCCAGCAAACATAGTTTACGCAAACATGCATCAGTTGACAAAGATGGAAACTCAGGCACAGCAGAGGCTAATTATGATGGATTTACTACAGGAATGGGATGGTTCCCCGGATATGTTATAAATATTGAAACCGGCGAAAGATTAAATGTTGCTTTCGGTGAGGACAGCTGGTTAATTGGAGAAAATGGTAGAGATATGATGTTTAACCCCACTTCAAAATTTGAATCGCTGAATCAATATTTATTTGGAGGAAAACACTTCTTTTATGTATTTGCGCATATAGGCGATAATGCAAATGACTGTCCTGCTTATGATGAAGGAAAATGGTTGTATGAGAAATATTCTTTAAATACAGCAACGGCTCAGAGACAGATTTATGCAAGTGCTATGTGGTGTGCCATTCCTATGGCAGTTGAAAATGAAAAATGGTTAAGCAATGAAGCTCGTGTCAGAATTAGAGTGTCTAAGCCATATGCTGTTAATTATTCAACTTATGGTAGTACAACACCTCAGAATTCAAATTACCCAATGTATGGTTTCAATACTTCAAAATTGAAAACTATTAAAGATGATCACCCAACTGCTGTATCTGCACTTGACTTAATAAACGTTGTACCAAATCCTTATTATGCTAATTGTTCTTATGAGGAAACCCAGCTCGACAACAGAGTTAAGATAACTAATTTACCTTCTACATGTACGGTAAGTATTTATTCTGTTGATGGTGTATTAATACGCAGATACACACGTGATGATCCAAATTCTACCTATATTGATTGGGATTTGAAAAACTCTGCCAATATTCCAATTTCAGGAGGATTATACTTAATTCACGTAAATGCACCAGGTATTGGTGAACGTACAATTAAATGGTTTGGCTCGTTACGCCCAATCGACTTGAATTCATTCTAATGTTAATTACAAAAGAGAGAAAAAATGAAAAATACAATGAAAAATCTCTTGGCAATAATAATCCTTGTAGCATTGATTTTCCCATGCAATAATTTATTTGCTGGTAATGAGGATCGTGCAGGAGAGGCAGGAGCTAGTGAATTACTTATTATGCCCTTTGCCCGAAGTTCAGGTTGGGGTGTTTCTAATACCTCATCAATACGTGGACTCGAAGGTATGTATCTTAATGTTGCAGGGACGGCTTTTACAAGGTCAACCGAGGTTGTTTTTGCAAGAACAGAATGGTTAAAAGGTTCCGGTATCAGCCTTAACTCTTTTGGATTGACACAAAAAGTCGGTGAGTCCGGAGTTATTGGCCTTGGAGTAATGACAATGGGATTTGGTGATATAATGATAACCACTGTCGATTTACCCGAAGGAGGTATTGGAACTTACAGACCATCTTTTATGAACATTGGAATATCTTATGCAAAAGCATTCTCAAATAGTATTTATGGTGGTTTGGTTGTTAAAGTTATTTCCGAAGCTATTTCTGATAACAAAGCACAAGGTGTTGCCATTGATGCGGGAATACAATATCTTACAGGTGATAATGAGAATGTGCATTTTGGAATAGCATTGCGTAACATTGGCCCAACAATGAAGTTTGCCGGAGACGGATTATCTTTTAGAGGTAATGTAAATAACTCTGATGTTGCTTTAACTGTAGAACATAGATCTGTTTCTTTTCAGTTGCCTGCGCTGTTAAATATTGGTGCTGCTTATGATTTTATTATTAATGATGCACACACCATCACTCTGGCGGGAAGTTTTACTTCAATGTCTTTTGGCAAAGATGTTTATGCAGGAGGTTTGCAATACAACTTTAATAATTATTTAATGTTGCGTGGAGGCCTTCAGTATGAAAAAGGATTATTCAATGCTAAAGAACGCACTTCTGCTTATACCGGCCCAACAGCCGGAATTACCATACAGGTTCCTTTAAATAAGGAAAAAGGCTCAACCTTTTCACTTGATTATTCTTACAGAACATCCAATCCTTTCCAGGGAACCCATTGCATAGGAGCAAGAATAAACCTTTAAAAAGCTTTTAATTAGTATAATTTAAAAAAAATACGTATTTTTGTAAAACAAGAGGACCCTAACCAGGTCTTCTTGTTCTTTTTATACATCCTTTAGAGAAATCATTATGGCAAAGACAACGTATGTTACAAAAGAAGGGCTTGAAAAGCTTAAATCAGAGCTTGAGCAATTAATGAATGTAGAAAGACCCAAAATTTCTAAAATGATTGCGGAAGCCAGAGATAAAGGCGACTTATCTGAAAATGCAGAATATGATGCTGCTAAAGAGGCTCAAGGCATGCTGGAACTAAAGATTTCGCAACTGCAAGAAGTTATTAGTAATAGTCGTATCATAGATGAGTCTAAATTAGACAACTCTAAAGTTAGAATATTGTCAACTGTTACAATTGAAAATAAAAAAACTAAACAAAAAATGACTTATACCCTGGTTCCTGACCAGGAGGCCGACTTAAAAGCAGGGAAACTGTCGGTTAACAGCCCTATAGCTCAGGCACTACTTGGTAAAAAAGTAGGCGAGTCATCGGACGTTAAGGTTCCGGCCGGAATTATCAGTATTAAATTACTTGAAATAAAATAATATGGCCTCGATATTTTCAAAGATAATTGCAAGGGAAATTCCTGCGCATATAGTTGCAGAAAACGATTCCTGCATTGCCTTTCTCGATATTAATCCGCTGAATTACGGACATACCTTGGTGGTTCCGAAAACTGAAGTTGATTATATTTTTGATTTAGACAGTAATCTCTTGTCTGAATTAATGGCTTTTGCACAAAGAGTGGCAAAGGCTATTGATACCGGTAATTGGGGGAAACGTGTTGGAATTGCTGTTATTGGATTGGAAGTGCCGCATGCACATATTCATCTTATTCCAATTAATGGAATTTGTGATATTGATTTTTCAAAAGAAAAGTTAAAGCTGTCCAATGACGAACTAAACAAAATTGCTGAACAAATACGAAGCAACTTTATTTAATTATTTTATTGGGATTTTCGCGTAAATACTCATCCCATGAACTTTTTCTCTTTTTGGAAGAAGATATTACAGAACGTGTTGGAAATTTTTGCAGTGTATAAGAGATTGCTATTGCTGCAGCGTCAGTGGCGTCAGTATTTAGTTTAGAAATATCGTGACTGGTTATGTTTGCAACCATGGCGGCAACCTGCTCCTTTGTGGCTGAGCCTTTTCCGGTTATTGATTGTTTCACGCGTCTTGGTGTAATCTCGACAATTTCTACTTTATGCTGCATTGCCACCGACATTATCACACCTTGAGCTCGACCCAGCTTGAGCATGGATTGAACGTTCTTGCCAAAAAAAGGTTCTTCTATTGCCATTATTTGCGGCTTGTGCAATATGAATAATTCGGAAATAAATTCCACAATACCACGAAGTTTGTCTAAATGGGTTTCGCATTTGGTTAACCGTAAGCTGCCGATATCTTTAATGAAATAATTAATACCATCATACTTCAACAGACAATACCCCATAACATTTGTTCCGGGGTCAATTCCAAGTATTAATTGCTCTTTATCCATATTCAAAAGTAACATAAAATTTATTATTTTGAACTGTCAATTAAGGAATGGTTATTTTTGTACTTACGTAGGAATTAATTTGAAAAAGAAATTTATTAATATAGTTTTATCTGTAGTAATTACAATTGGCTTTGTGTTTTTAGCCTTTTATTTTGTTAGACACAGACTTGACACTATTGATGTAGCATATTCTGTATCTGTTTTAACAGACTCCAAATGGTCTGTTTTTATACTGTTGCTAGTTCTTTGTTTAATGCCTGTAAACTTGCTTTGCGAAGCAGTAAAATGGAAAATTAGCGTATATAAATTAAAGAATCTGTCATTAAAAACTGCTTTTGAGGGTATTTTGGCAGGTGTTACAGCCGGAATTTTTCTTCCTAACAGAGTAGGAGAGTTTGCGGGTAAAGCCTTATCCCTTCCTATGAAGGATTTTTGGAAAGGCTCTGTGTTATCGTTTTATACTTCTTTTGCTCAACTTGTAATTACTCTGGTATTAGGATTTGCCGCAGTAATATATTATTCGCCAATACTGAATTTTTATTTCGGCATAAAATTGTCTATGCTGCCTACAATTATTTCTGTTGCTTGCATAGCGTTTGTTTTGTTCGTGTTTTTCAATATTCATACTATAGAGCTTTTTTTTAAAAGATGGGAAAAATTGCATAAAACCATTTCGGTGCTTAAGGAAATAGATATGATGGCAAGAATGCGCATATTTGCTCTAAGCCTTTTAAGATATATAGTATTTGCCACTCAAAATTTATTGCTTTTATATGCGTTTGAAATTGATATATCGTTTATTGATACATTTTTTCTTGTTGCATTTATGTATTTTGTTATGACTGCAATTCCGGTTTTTGTTTTAACCGATTTTCCTGCCCGCAGCTCAGTTATGATATTGATATTTGTGGTGTATTATAATTTTTCGGGGCTAAACGCCCCTTATGCTTTAGAGGCCAAGCTAATTGTTGTTTCGTTTTTAATATGGTTTATAAATCTTATATTGCCTTCGGTCCCGGGAATTTATTTTCTTAACAAACTGTCTGTTCTACGAAAAAAAGATTCATGATTGTTATACTTTGCTTTCTTGCCATTATTGCCATAACTGCTTTTTTCGAAGCTCTTTTTGCCATTGGCATTATGTCGCAGGCCGGAACTGCTCAGGACAGAAACAATGATAATTTCACCATTGTTATTGCGGCACGCAACGAGGCAAATAATATAGGTGCCTGTTTAAAGTCATTGCTGTCTCAAAGCAAACTTCCACATGCAATTATTGTTGCAGATGATCATTCTACGGATGGCACTGAAGAAATTGTTAAAGAATTTGCCCGAAGTAATCTGCTTATACAATACGTTAAATCCGGTGAAAATGCAATTGGCAAAAGGGCTGCATTAATGAATGCCGTTGCAATATCTGAAACAGATATAATACTGACATTGGATGCCGACTGCATTCCCCATGAGCACTGGGCTAAAAGCATGCTGTCGGCTTTTAAGGGTAATAAAAAATTTGTTTCAGGCCCTGTTATAACCTCATTGAATAAAAGCATAATCTCATTGGAATATGCCGAAACGCTTTTTTTAATGGCTATTGGTGCCGGTGCGGCATCTATGGGTTATATGTTTCAGGCATCGGGTGCAAGTTTGATTTTTTATAAAAACGATTTTATCGAATTTTATAAATCAGCTTATGGAGCTGAATATAACTGTGGCGATGATGTGTTTTTTTTGCAGCACATCCAGAAAAAATATGGCAGAAAAAGTGTGGGGTTTAATTATGCTGCTGACTCTGTTGTTAAAACAAATGCCTGTGGCAATATTAAATCGTGGATATTGCAACGTGTGCGCTGGGCTGCAAAATCCAAAGGGTATTCCAATTATAATTCTTTTATTGCAGGTGCTTTTATAACATTAAGCAATATTGCATTTTTAGTGCTTTCTGTAATAGCGCTCATTGTGCCCGAATACAGATTCTTAATTATTCCTGTTGTGTTGCTTAAAATACTGGGCGATGTATTGGTGCTGTTTTCTTCTGCAATGAGCTGGAACATACCCATTCGTATTATTTCGTTTATTGTGTTGTCTGTTTTGTATCCGATATTTTTAATTACAATTGCTTTGGCATTGCTGTTTAAAAAAGAAATAATCTGGAAAGGCAGAAAAATCAGCTGATATATAGCAACATGGCCGCGGCATATTTAAGGTCGGCAGGAGTAGTAATTTTAATGTTTTCGGGGTTGCCTTCAATTAGCCGCACTGAATAGCCCGCAGCTTCAACAACTGAAGCGTCATCGGTAAAAGATTGTGTATATGATTGCCGGTAGGCATTCAGGAGTATTGATGCCTGAAAAAATTGCGGAGTTTGGCAAAGTCTGTAATTATTCCTGTTAACTGATTTTGAAAGGGCTCCGTTTATTTCCCTGATTGACTCGTTAAGAGGAATTACCGGAATTGCAGAACCCGATTTTTCGGCCACATTAAAACCCTGATGTAAAACCGAAGTGCTGAATAAAGGTCTTACGGCATCGTGAATGGCTATAATTTCGTTGTCTTTAATAAAAGCCAAACCGCTTTTTACCGAATGAAAACGCTCAGGCCCGCCTAATGCTGTATTTATTGAATCGAAAAACGAAATATAACCCCGGCAGTTTTGCCAGTGAGCCATGTCAGATTCAGCAATAACAGCCGTAAAGCGGCAATCGGGTACGGCAGACTTTAGCCTGTTTATCGTAATTGCAATTACGGGGATGTCGTCAATTTTTAAAAATTGTTTTGGGGTAGTGGAATTCATGCGTTTTCCGCTGCCACCTGCAACAATAATTATGTGACGAGTATTAGTCATTAAATAATCAGCATGGCATCGCCGTATGTGAAAAATTTATATTTTTCCTTAACGGCAATTTTATAAGCATCCATTAATAGCGGATAACCTGCAAATGCAGCCACCATCATCATAAGCGAAGACATGGGTAGATGAAAATTGGTAACCATTGCATCGGCTACGGTAAAGTCGTATGGAGGGAAAATAAATTTATTTGTCCATCCGCGGAAAGGCTTTAAATGTCCGTTTATAGTAACGCTGGATTCTATTGCGCGCATGGAAGTGGTGCCTACTGCACAAATTTTCCCTTTGCTTTCTTTTACTTCATTAACTTTATTTGCAGTTTTCTCATCTATGTAGAATTCTTCAGAATCCATTTTGTGTTTGGACAAATCTTCAACTTCTATGGCTCTGAAATTCCCAAGCCCGGCGTGTAAAGTAACCTCGGCAAATTCCACTCCTTTAATTTCAAGTCGTTTCATTAGCTCTCTGGAAAAATGCAGTCCTGCTGTTGGCGCCGCTACAGCCCCTTCGTGTTTTGCATATATTGTTTGATAGCGTTCTTTGTCGTCTTCGATAACCGGTCTGTTTATTAGTTTTGGAAGAGGTGGCTCGCCCATGTTTTTTAACAACTCTTTAAACGCGTCATGGTCCATATCGGTTAAAAACCTAAGGGTGCGTCCTCTTGATGTTGTATTGTCTATAACTTCTGCAACCAATTCGTCGTTTTCGCCAAAATAAAGTTTATTACCAATTCTTATTTTTCGGGCAGGATCAACAAGCACATCCCACAACTTGGACTCGGAGTTAAGTTCTCTCAGCAAAAATACTTCAATTATTGCTCCTGTCTTTTCTTTACGACCATACAAACGTGCAGGAAATACTTTTGTATTGTTAATAATCATTAAATCGCCTTCGGTGAAATATTCCAGCAAGTCATTAAATTTTTTGTGCTGAATAGTACCGGCTTTTCTGTCTAAAACCATCAACCGGCTTTCATCTCTGTTTTTTGAAGGAAAATTAGCAATTAAATCCTGCGGTAAGTCAAATTTAAAATCGGAAAGTTTCATTTATTTATTCTAATTTTTGCACAAAGATACATTCGCAAAACACGAAAGTCAATTAATAATGTAAAAAATTTCTAAAAAATTTTATAAAACGGTCATATTCTTTTATGTATAATTATTTTATACAGCCCGAAAAAATTAATTCATTTGTCCATAAACTTAAATGATACTAATTTTGCAAAAAAATTTTATGGCTTACGTTACTAAAGAGAAATTTCTTTCTGCCGATTGGTTTCGTGTTTACTTACTGATATTTGTGGGCTCATTTATTATGGCTGCAGGATTTGTGTATTTCGTTTCGCCTTACAAATTGGCTCCGGGAGGTGTTTATGGCATAGCCATAGTTCTTCATTATTTATTGAATACTCCAATAGGTTTGGTGGGAATTGCCATTGACATTCCGCTTACTATTATAGCGATTAAAGTTTTAGGCCCAAAATTCGGAGTTAAAACTGTAGTGGGATTTGTGCTTTTATCTGCATGGATATCGCTTCTTGAATTTACATGGGGCTACAAGCCTTTGGTTGAAGGCGACCCTTTGCTGTCTTCGATTTTTGGTGGGCTATTAATTGGCTTTGGGCTGGGATTGATTTTTAAATCAAAAGCAAGCTCAGGCGGAAGCGATATTGTTGCAATGATTATAAACAAATACACAAAAATACCTTTAGGACAGCTGATGATAGCTGTTGATGCAGCAATAGTCATGATTAGTCTTGTAGCTTTTGACGACTGGAAAATTCCCTTATACAGTTGGGTGGTTATTTTTGTTACCGGTAAAGTTGTTGATGCAGTTATTGAGGGTGTCAGCTATGAAAAAACCTGCATGATAATTACAGATAAGCCCGAAGAAATCAGCAATAAAATTTTAACAGACTTAAATCGTGGCGGCACTTTTATTAAAGCTAAAGGTATGTATTCGGGAAAAGAAAAAGATATGATTTATACGGTTGTTAACCGTCGCGAAGTTGCAATGCTGCAAGATTACATAAGGCAAGTTGACCCGAATGCTTTTATGACGGTTATTGACGCAAACGAAATAGTAGGAAACGGATTTAAATCTTTTTCCGAAACAGGCCAATGATTTTTTAATCATTAATAATCTTTAAAGCGGCTTTGGAATTAATTGCATTGGCCTTGTTTAATGTAATAACAAAATAATCTCCGTTTGCAATCCCTGCAAGATTAATTTTTGTTTCAGTTTCGTTGTTGTTTAATTTTTTTGCCACAACCACTTTCCCGTTAATATCACATATCTGAATCATTGTGCTTCCTTTTGGAATATCCTTGATATTCAAAATGTCCGGGCATGGGTTAGGGTATAAAACAAGAGATGCAATTTTTCCTTTGTCTTCAATTGAACTTTGATTTGGTTTACCAATTGCCAAGGCATATTCTCCTTTTAGGGCATAGGGAGTTTTAAGAAAGCCCGAAAATGCGTTTCCGGTTTTTGTGAACGGGAAAACTTGCCATTCGTGTCCTGCCCCCTGTCTGTAAACTAAAATTAATGAATCTACCGATGAGTTTGTTGGCAGAAGCTCTGTGTCGAAAAAGGCTCCCGTTCTGTTGTAGTTGAATCTAAGTTGATAATTGGTTCCGTAGGGTATTATGCCGCTAATGCGCCAGTATCTGCTTTTTGACATTCTGAAAATATCAGGATTTGAAAAAACCTGATCGGGTGCCACCTTATGATGTTCGGCCCGAATAAAAATGCTGTCGCTTAAACTATTTACAAAAATATCGACAAAAGCATTGGCGCACGACACAGTTTTTGGTGTGGAAATAACATTGTTGTAGCTTACAATGGCATCAGCCGTTTTTTCATCCTTGTCCACAATAACTAATGAAGGAACAAATGGTACAGTGAACACGTCGCTGCTTGTTTGTCCCGAAAAATTGGCAGTTACGGTATATGAATTCCACAGAGAATCCATAAATGTTAATTCAACCCTGTTATTATTGGCATATTGATTTGTGCCGTATAATTTTTGACGCAGATAAACTGTTACAACGGCGTTGCTGCCTTGTGGAACAACATGCATTGAATCAACATCGAAATGCGGAAATCCTTCGCGAAGAACCCAGGCTTCAAAAAAGTCGGTAAGATCTATTCCGGTGCTAAGGCTCAGAATTTCGCGCAACTGAGTATTGTTTGCATTGCCAAATTTAAGACTGTCGAAATACTGCTTTATTGCCGGAAAAAACAAAGAGTCGCCAATATAATTCCGGAGTGTGTGAGCAACCAGTGCGCCTTTATAATACACTGTTGTGCCATAGGTGATTTCGTGCGGGACATTACCCACGGGAAAAAAGCCGCCATCATCCAGATGAGCGGTTTTAAGTACTGAAGCCAATGTTTCTCTTACGTAATTCTGCATTTCGGCATAACCATAAATGCTCTCTTTCATGATAAATTCGCTGAATACTGCCCAGCCTTCGTTAATCCACATTTCTTCTGCCGTTTCGCAGGTTACCAGGTCGCCAAACCAGTGATGCGACAATTCATGATATATCAGGGTTTCATATGATGTGCTGCCATTTATAACTGCATTTGGCATAGCTATGTTGGTGGCATGCTCCATGGCTCCCGAATTAAAAGGAACACCCACATAGCCTACACGCTCCCATAAATAAGGACCATAACGATTTTCGAATGCGGTAAGTACATTTTTTAAATTAATGAAAGTGCCGGAAACTTTTGGCACTAACGACGATGCAACATATATGTCAATGGGAATTTTTCCGTTAATGCCATTAAAGGTGTCGGTAACGCATACATAAGGACCTACTGTAACCGATGCCAAATACGTTGGAATTGGATTGCTCATTTCCCATGTCCATTCAATTTTGCTATTGTTTGCAACATGTGCAGTGTCAGTCAGACTGCCCCCGCAAACTGCCATTTGATTGGTGTCGGTTGTTACTTTTATTTCGTAAAAGGCTTTATCGGTAAAATCATCTATGCATGGAAACCACACCCTGCCGTAATTATGCGGATTATCCTGAAACCCGACGCCTAAATTGTAAGCATAAGGATTTTGAAAATAAAAGCCGCCCCATGTACTTGGATCTACTACCGGACTACCATGATAGTAAATTTCCAGATGAAATGTGTCGGTATTGTTTAGTGCAGCAGGACATTGTATCATAAGCAAAGTATCGTTATGCGTCCAGGTGCTTATTTTTGAAGACTCCAGAAATATACTGTCAACCGATAATTTTAATAAATCAACCGGAATAAAATTCAGGCCGCCTACCCTCGATTTAAAATAAATATGAGTGTGCCCCGACAAAAATTTAGCCGATATATTCAATGAATCAATATTGATAATATATTTTACAACATCAATGCTGTCGCTCCCCGGCGATTTTTGCTGCAAAGTCTGCTGCGGTGCACAATTTGCGCTTGTATATGCAACACTAATAAACAAAAGAAAAGCCGAAATTGCAATTATCAGATTTTTCATAAAAACAACTTGTTTTGCAATAGCAAATGTAAGTAAAAATTGTGTGTGTTGTTTGTTGTTGTTATTGGCAATAGTGTTTTTGTGGGAGAACGTTAAATAAACTCTATGGCTTTAAGTACTATCTCTATGCTCGCTCCAAATTCAAAAATATTTGTATTCTCCTTTGCACAAATCCATTCAAAAAACATAAAACATATACCAGTCCAATGCAAAACATAAAGCTATCAACCCAAACTAAAAAAACGATTAGCGTTATAGAGCATAATGGCCTTCTTCATTATGTTGCCTGATACGCCGGCGTAGCTGTGGTGGACATAGTTTGAGCGTTTTTGTTAAGAAAAAAGCATTGTTTATTATAAATATTTGCAGATAAAGGCTGTTTTATATTAAGTCGCGGAGTGTTATTAGTAAAGTTATAAATAATTAAAAACAGCTGGCTGTTTAATTGCATTTAAATGAAATATTAGATTAAGCATGGTTATGTGAAAATTAAATGTTCAAACAGGCTTCAGTTATTATCATACTGAAACATTTGCATAGATTTAAAATTAAGCTGATATCTTTTGCATAAGCCATTTAATAATTAATAAACGTCTTTATTCGTTGCATCTAATCGAGATTATGATAATATATTTGTAATTGTTTTATACGCAATACACAAATTCGTATTTTTGTAATATTAATTTTTATTAATTGATGAAAAAACTATTGTTTTATATTTTGCTGCTGTTTGTTGCAGAGGCAAATGCACAAAAGGTGTGGACTCTTGAAACCTGCATTCAGTATGCAAAAGAAAACAATTTAAGCATTCGTTTGCAAAAATTAAATTCAGAAATTGCCAAACTGGCTCTTATTCGCGACAAGGCATCTTTTCTGCCCGGTATTTCAGCCGGTGCAACTCACTCCTATAATTATGGCCGCACTGTAGATATGTACACTAATGATTTTGCTACCGACCGTGTACGTTCTAACAATTTTTTTATTGGTGCCAATATAGTTCTTTTCAATGGTTTCAGTTTAATAAATTCATATAAAAAGGGTCAGCTTGAAGCTGAGGCTGCTCTGCTTGACGTGGAGCAAACATCAAACGATATTTCCTTGTCAATAGCCACTGCATATTTACAGGTTTTATACTCAATAGAATTGCTGAATAATGCCCAGAATCAGCTGGAAATTACTATGCTGCAAGTTGAAAAAAACAGAAAGTTATACTCAGCAGGCGCTGTTTCGCAGGGTGTTTTATTAACCATCGAGGCGCAGGCAGCATCGGAAGAAAGCCAGCTGGTTAGTGCACAAAACCAGGTTGATATGGCATATTTAACCCTGGCTCAAATGCTCGATTTGAAAGATATAAGCGATTTTAAAATTGCCATTCCTGATATTGAAACAATCGATACAAACTCTTTTTTGTTAATCGACCCTGCTAATGTATATGCCTATGCCGAAAAAAATCAGCCGGGTTTAATTGCTGCACAATACAGAATCCAGATTGCCGAAAAGAATTTAAATATTGCCAGGGCGGGCAGGTATCCGCAGCTAACATTAAATGGCTCACTTGGTACGGGCTATTCCGGTGCCAGCAGGCGCCTTATGGGTTATAGCGTTAATGGAGTTGACACAATTGGCTTCACAAGTGGTTCGCCTGCAGAATATGTCATGGTACCTTCAATTAGTTATAACTATGAAATTACTCCTTTTCAGGATCAAATTAAAGACAATATCAATAAATCTGTCGGCCTGCAATTAACCATACCCATTTTTAGCCGTTTTAATACTTCAGTGGCCGTGCGTCAGGCAAAAATTGGGCTGGAAACAGCCAATATAAATTATGAGCAGGAAAAAATGAATCTCATAAAAACCATTCAGCAGGCTTATGCAGATGCGCTTGGTGCATATAGAAAATTTGTTGCTTCTAAAAAGCAGGTGGCAGCATTAGAAGAATCCTTTAAATATATGGATCAGCGCTTTGGTGTGGGTTTGGCCACTCCGATTGACTACAGTGATTCCAAAAACAAACTTGCATCTGCCCGGTCTGAGATGCTGCAAGCAAAATATGAGTTTATTTTTCGTACAAAAATATTGGATTATTACTTAGGTAAAGAAATTAAACTGTAACATTAAACTACTTAACCATGGCAGTAAAAAAAAGAAATAAGCGAATAATAATTTGGGGCATTGTTGGTTTAATAGTATTGCTTGTTATATTTCGCAAGGCCGGTATTATCGGAAAACCCGAAACCATTAAAGTTGCAGTTGAAAACGTTACTTTACGCGATATTACCGAAACCATTTCTGCTAGTGGCAAAATACAGCCTGTACGCGAAGTTAAACTCAGCCCTGATGTTTCGGGCGAAATAGTTGAGCTTCTTGTAAAAGAAGGCGACCATGTAAAAGAGGGACAAGTGCTGGCACGCATCAAGCCCGATATTTACCAGGCGAATTTTGAGCAGATAGCTGCTAACGTAAATTCACAGAAAGCTAACCTATCCAATTCCGAAGCCAGATTAGCGCAAACCGAAGCTCAGTTTGCCAACACCGAAGCATCGTATTTCAGAAACAAAACATTATTTGAACAGGGCGTTATTTCGCAATCGGAATTTGATGCGGCACAAGCACAATATGATGTTGCAAAAGCCGAGGTTATGGCATCTCAGCAAACCGTAAATGCTGCACGATATAATGTTTATAGTGCCCAGGCCAGTATGAGCGAAGCTTCGAAAAATTTGTCCCGCACCACAATAGTTGCGCCGGTAGAGGGAACAATAAGCACTTTGAAAGTAGAGGTAGGCGAGAGGGTTGCAGGTGCATCGCAGTTTGGCTCAGGGACTGAAATATTGCGTATTGCCGACATGGCCGAAATGGAAGTGCTGGCAAGTGTAAACGAAAATGAAGTTGTAAGGCTTTCTTTGGGTGATACTGCCTTTGTTGATGTGGATGCATACCCAAACAAAAAATTTATTGGAATCGTTACAAAAATCGGAAACTCTGCCAATGTAAGCGGAGTTAGTGCCGACCAGGTAAGTAATTTCGATGTTGTTGTGCAAATCCTGTCTTCGTCTTACGCTGACATGATACCTGAAGGAGTAAAGGATTATTCGCCTTTTAGGCCCGGTATGTCGGCATCAGTAGAAATTCAAACCAAAAAAGTAAAACAGGTTTTGTCTGTTCCTGTATATTCTGTTACAACTCGCGATGACATTGTTTACAACAAGAATGAAAACCAAAGCGCAAAAGTCAATCCTGCAAATAATGAAACCATAAAAGAATTTGTATTTGTTGTTGAAAACAACCATGCTAAGCTTAGAGAAGTTAAAACGGGAATACAGGATAGCGAATACTTTGAAATATTGGAGGGTCTTAAACAGGATGAAGTTGTAATTGTTGCCCCTTATAGTGCCATTGCAAAAAAACTGCAGGGCGATGAAAAAATAAAAATTGTTGACCGCAAAAGTCTTTTTGAATAAAATTGGAACAGGAATTTATACTACATATTGAGACTGCAACACCCGTTTGCTCTATTGCCATAAGCAGTATGGGTAAAGTGATTGAGGAGTTTGTTGCAGACGTGGAAATGTCGCATGCTTCAGAGTTAATGCCCTTGATTGATGACGCTTTTAAAAAACAAAACATATCTAAAGACAGTTTAATTGCAGTGTCGGTTAGCTCCGGACCCGGCTCATATACAGGACTTCGCATTGGCGTAAGCACTGCAAAAGGGATTTGCTACGCACTTGGGATTCCGTTAATTGCTGTTGGTTCTTTACATTCTGCGGCATGGGGGATGAAAGAGTTTTTGAATGCAAATAATAATGAACTTTTAATTCCCATGATTGATGCCAGACGCATGGAAGTATTTGCTGCAATTTATGATAATTCTTTAAATGAAATAAAAGCTCCGCATCCATGGATAATTGATCAGGACAGTCTTGCAGAATTTGCAGACAAAACAATTATAATTGGAGGTACGGGAGCCGAAAAACTAAAACCGCTTTATTCCTCATTCAAAAATATTGTCTTTGTTGAAGGTAATGTCCACAAAGCCTCTTTTGCCGCAGGTATAGCCTACAATAAATTTGTTAATTCCGATTTTGCCGATACTGCTTATTTTGAGCCGGATTATGGAAAAGATTTTGTTCCCGGAAAACCGACAATAAAAGGTCTAAAGTAATTTTTTGATACTATGACTCCGTATTTTTCTGTTATTGTTCCTGTATTTAACCGCCCCGATGAAGTAAACGAGTTGCTTAACAGTTTACAAAATCAAACGTATAAAGATTTTGAAGTGCTTATTGTCGAAGACGGCTCCACCAATAAATGCGATGAGGTTTGCAATTTGTATAAGGACAAAATTAATCTGCAATATTTATATAAACCAAACAGCGGACGAAGCGAAACCCGCAATTATGGCATGGAGAGAGCCAATGGCGAGTACTTTGTTATTTTTGATTCTGATGTTATTTTGCCACCAAAATATTTTGAAATTGTTAAGCAAAGTCTGGAAAGTGATTATACCGATTGTTACGGGGGCCCTGATAGTGCTGACGATTCCTTTACCGATGTTCAAAAGGCAATAAATTATTCCATGACTTCTGTAATGACTACCGGAGGCATCAGAGGAGCAACAAAAAACGTCGATAAATTTTCGCCTCGTTCCTTTAATATGGGTTTATCCAAAGAGGTTTTCCATAAAGTTGGCGGCTATAAAAACATGATAGGCGAGGATATTGATTTAAGCATTCGCATACAGACAGCGGGATTCAGGACGAAATTGATTAGAGAAGCCTATGTTTATCATAAGCGCAGGGTAAGTTTTAAGAAGTTTTTTAAGCAGGTAAATACTTTCGGAAAAGGCAGAGTGTTATTGTATAAAATGCATCCGGGCTCCTTGAAAGCCGTTCATCTGTTGCCCATGTTTTTTGTTTGCGGCAATATTGATTTGATATTATTATCGGTGATATTTATGAGCCTTTGGCCCATGCTGCCAATTGCTGTTTATATTCTGGCCGTGTTTATTGAATCTCTCATTAAAAATAAAAAATTATCAATAGCATTTCTATCCATTATTTCAAGTTACTGGCAGCTTTTCGGATATGGGATAGGATTTATTGATGAACTTTTGACCGGCAGTGCTGCAAAAAGCGCACAAGAAAAGCTGTATAAATAGAAATTAAATAATTTGCACTTTATTTCTAATGTTTTACAAGATTAATACTTTCTTGTAAAAGGATATTTAATCAAAATGACGAAATGGGCAAATAAAGTCGGTATTAAACCAAAGTGCTTTTTCATTATCCCAAAACGTTCTTTCAGAGATTCTTTGCGCCTGACGGAAGAAAGACCCGCTATCATGAATCGTGAGATGTAGTCATCAATATAGAGGTTGTATTTTGAAGCTTTAAGCACTTTGTTTGTCCAGTCGTAATCGGAGGATATTTTATATTTCAGTTCATATAAAGGAGCTATGGTTTTTTTTACCAATATAGATTGATGACAAACCACCAGGCCTTTTAATAAATGACGATGTTTAAGATTTGCCGGTGCTATTTTATGGCGTTCTCCCAGGACATTATCGTTTTCATCAATCATTATAGATTGCCCGTAAATCACATCGGCATCAGGATTGGCCTGTAATTGGTTTTCTATTTTTTCTACAGTATCATTTGAATAAATTTTATCACCCGCATTTATGAACCAGACAAAATCTCCTATAGCCATTTGCAAGCCTTTGTTCATTGCGTCATATAAACCGGAGTCGGGTTCGCTTATATATCTGAAGTTTGAAGACGTAATGCAATTGTATTTACCTTCGGCAATGTCTTTTTCAAATTTGCGAATTATATCTATCGTGTTGTCTTTGGAATTACCATCAACCAGAATATATTCAATGTTGCATTTTTGCTGCATCAGCACGCTTTGCATTGTTTTTTCAAGAACATGTTCTGCATTGTATGTTATGGTAATTACAGAAATCATAAAAGCTTTACCGGTTTAAATACCATTGATATACTTTTTCTATGCCTTCTTTTAATGATGTTTTGTGTTTCCATCCTGAAGCATGCAGGCGGCTTACATCAAGCAGTTTGCGTGGTGTCCCGTCAGGCTTTGTGCTGTCGTAAACAATACTTCCTTTATATCCTACAACAGATTTTATCAGCATTGCCAAATCGTTTATCGAAATATCTTCTCCCGTTCCTATATTGATATGAATTTCGTCGGAATAATTCTGCATCAGATGCAGCAGCGCATCCGCAAGGTCATCTACAAACAAAAACTCGCGCATTGGCGTTCCTGTACCCCAGAGTATTACTTCAGGTTTGTTCTCAATTTTGGCTTCGTGAAACTTCCGAATCATTGCCGGTAAAACATGAGAAGAGTTCAAGTCGAAATTATCGTTTATTCCATACAAATTTGTAGGCATTGCCGAAATAAAATCATCGCCATACTGTCTGCGATAAAATTTGCAAAGTTCAAGTCCCGAAATTTTAGCAATGGCATAGGCTTCGTTTGTTGACTCCAAAGCTCCGCCTAACAAATATTCCTCTTTTATCGGCTGGGGCGACATTTTGGGATAAATACAGGAACTGCCAAGAAACAACAGCTTTTTGGTTTTATAAATGTGAGCCGCGTGTATCACATTAAAAGCTATCATGGTATTGTCATAAATAAATTCGGCAGGATAAGTATTATTAGCATGAATGCCACCAACCTTTGCAGCCGCCAGAATAACGTAGTCGGGTTTTTCCGAACTAAAAAAAGAATCTACGGCTTGCTGGTTGCGTAGGTCGAGTTCAGACAAATCGCGACACAAAATATTATTAAAACCATTTTTTTCAAGAGTACGTACTATTGCAGAACCAACTAATCCGGTATGCCCTGCAACATAAATTTTATCGTTTTTGTTCATCCCCCTTTAAATATTATGTTTTTTAATAAATTCCAGATCGTGTTTAACCATTATTTTAATTAATTGCTCAAATGATGTTTTTGTAGGATTCCAGCCCAGCAGTTTTTTTGCTTTAGTCGGGTCGCCCAAAAGCTGGTCAACTTCAGTTGGCCTGTAATAGCGTGGGTCAACTTCAATTAAGGTATTTCCCGTTTTCACATCAATTCCCTTTTCATTTTCATTTTCTCCTTCCCACTTAATTGAAATTCCTGCTTCGGCAAAAGCAAGGGTGCAGAATTCGCGAACCGAATGCATTTGTCCTGTTGCTATAACAAAGTCTTCGGGACTGTTGTGCTGAAGAATAAGCCACATGCATTCAACATAATCTTTGGCATAACCCCAGTCGCGCATGGCATTCAAATTACCCAGATACAATTTTTTCTGAAGCCCTAATGCTATACGGGCAACAGCCAGAGTGATTTTTCTTGTAACAAAAGTTTCACCGCGGCGTTCGCTTTCATGGTTAAACAGAATACCGTTGGAAGCAAAAATATTATATGCTTCGCGATAGTTTTTTGTTATCCAGAAACCATATTGCTTGGCTACTCCATAAGGCGAGCGCGGATAAAAGGGAGTGTTTTCGTTTTGTGGTATTTCCTGCACTTTGCCATACAACTCCGAAGTTGAAGCCTGATAAATGCGTGTTTTGTTTTCCAGTCCAAGAATGCGCACTGCTTCAAGAATGCGTAATGTCCCTATGGCATCGGTTTCGGCTGTATATTCAGGAACTTCGAACGAAACTTTCACGTGTGATTGGGCTGCCAGATTATAAATTTCGTCTGGCTGCAATGCCTGAATTATGCGTATTATGGAAGACGAATCGGTAAGGTCGCCATAATGTAAATTTATATTTCGTTTTTGTTTTACGTCTTCAATCCATTCGTCGAAATACAGATGCTCAATACGACCTGTGTTGAAATAAGAAGCGCGGCGCATAAGGCCATGAACTTCGTACCCTTTATCAAGCAGAAATTCTGCTAAATATGAACCATCCTGCCCGGTAATGCCGGTTATAAGCGCTTTTTTTTTCATATTATTTATTCTGTTGATGCGTTTGTGTTATTGTTTTTATTTCGTATAAGATTAATTATGATTAAAGCAATCAGTGAAAGCATTGCAATACCGGCTATAACAGAGCCCCACAAAGAAACTTTTTGTCCCTTGATAAATAAATCGTCTTTGCAGGTAAATTGAATAACATGATTGCCTTCGGGTATTTGCAAACCCCGTAAAATATAGTTTACTCTGATAATTGGTGCTTCATTGCCATCAATGGTAGCCTTCCATGTTTTATAATAGACTTCGGAAAAAACAGCTAATTGATTTTTAGGATTCGTGGTTTTATAACTAATTGCTCCCGGAGAATAATCCATCATTACAATTTCTGCAGAACTGTCAGCTACTGTTTGCAAAGATTCGGGATTATTTAATTTGTCTTTCCATATTTGGTCAATAACGGCAGTTTTGCGCGGATTGAAATCGGTAATGGCAACAATTTCTTCATCGGGGCCACTAACCCATTTTATTGAATCTACAAACCATGCATTACCAAGTGCATCAGGATTTTTCTGAACCATAGTACCTCCTGTTTCTTTGTTTGGAATTATTATATAGCGTGTATTAAGCATATTCAGGACATTCATGTTGATTTTTTCGGAAAGATGATAATCAATAATGTCCTGATAGCGTCTCAGCTTAGCAGGGCTGTAGCCCCCAATGGATTTGTGGTAATACGATGTGTTTGATTCGTTAAAAGTGCTTCCCGCCAGATTTAGCACACGATAGTTGGGGTCCTTGTCTTCAAGAATTATTCTGTCGGCTTCTGTCATTTGAATAGCCTTTGCTTTGCTTTTTGGAATAAATTGATCTTTACCCAAAAATCTGCGATCGACTACCCATAGGTCAATCAATATTAATAAACCAAGGCCAACGATTAAATATTCTTTTTTTAAACGATATTTCAACGAAGCCCATAATATTCCAAACGACAGGAAAATAAATGCAAAGGAACGCCATGCATCACCCACCAGCATTGCTTTGCGATCTGCCTGCAAAGAATCTACAAGCCAATCGGGGAAATTAGCGTCGGCTTGTGCTGAAAAATTGAATAATCCGCCGCCAAATAATGCAAATATTAAAGAGAAGCCGCCCGTTATGCCGCCCGCAATGTATAATTTATTCAACAATTTCTGTTTGTTGTCTTCTTTATTGTATTGTTCGATAAATTCTTTAATTGCAAGGATGGCGAGAATTACCATTGTAACACCTGCAATTACCAAAGCCATTGCCGGCGTTCTGAACTTATTATACATGGGCAAATTATCAAACACAAACTGATTAAATCCTGCAAAGTTTTTGCCCCATGCCAATAAAACTGATAATATCGTAGCAGCTAAAAGCCACCATTTTTCTTTTCCTTTCACTAGTAATAAACCCAGTACAAAAAGGAAACACACAATGGCTCCTGCATAAACCGGTCCCGATGTGAATGGCTGGGCACCCCAGTATGTCGGAGCATACTTGCAGAAATTTTTGCCTTGCGGACCGCCAAATCCATTTGCTTTTAAAGTTTTATAGCATTCTGAATCTGTACCTATGTTATAATGCGAGTTCCCTCCATAAAGGTTAGGAATAAGCAAAGTCCATGTTTCGCCAACACCATAACTCCATTGATAAGCATAATTAATATCCAGTCCCGAACTTTCGCTGTTTCCTTTTGCATCGCTTTTTAATACAGCACCGCCCCGCATTGTTTCCTTTGTATAATCCATTACGGTCATAAGCTTACCCACTGAAGGAAGTGCAGATATAAAAGCAACCAAAATTAAAACGGCACTTGCCTTTAAAAAATCTTTAATAGCTTTTTCTTTAATCGCAAAAATAAAATATGAAACAACCATGCACAAAATAATAAGCATCAAATAGTAGCTGATTTGCTGATGGTTGAAGCTGATGTGTATTCCTGCCGAAATCAATGTGATTAGAGCGCCGGATAATATTTTTTTTCTGAAGGTTAATATAATTCCACCAATTATAGGAGCCATTGTAGCCATGGCCAGTCCTTTGTTTACGTGACCGGCATCAATTATTATTAGATTGTAAGATGCAAAAGTGTATGCTATGGCTCCAACAATACTTAACCATGGTTTACAACCCAAAGCTATCATTAAAACATAAAAACCCAACAAATACAAAAATACAATGCCTAAATGCAACTGGGGTAAGAATGCTGTGAAAAACACGCTTAAACTCATGAAAATATTGGTCATTGGCGGTGCGTAAGTATAATTTGCAGGCATTCCGCCAAACATTGCATTGGACCAATGCGCATATTCACCGGTTTTTTCATGATAATCCTTTAAGTCTTTTCCCCATGCCATTGAACTGCTTACGTCGCCCTGAGACAAATCTTTATTATCGAAAACTATCGGAGAAAAGTAAGCAATGGTCAATGCCAGAAAAATTACCACGGCAATAATATGTGGTAGTACTTGTTTGAAATTTATTTTTTTCATTTGTTTGTTTTAATGAAATAACCCTGCAAAAATAATTAAAATACTCAGATACTTAATTCGTCTTATAAATTTGTTAATTGCGGATATTTATCCTGGCTTCGCCAAACATGGCTGCAAGAGTTTTGTTGCTTTCAATGCTTTCAGCATTAATATAATGCTCATCATTAAACATATAGGAACTTATATCGTCGCACAGTTTCATTTTGGCAGCATTGTATAAAACAGATGAATTAAATCCGACTATTGCGTCGATTTTGGCACCTAACAACAGCAACTCAACAGGGTATTGCGAACGAATTATGTTTATGCCCGAAGGTATAAGCGATGTGTAAATAGTCTCCATTGGATGCGGAAAATAATAGAATTTTTTCCCTGCATAATCCGTGAATATTTTTTCCAGAATTTCCTCATATCCACGTTGCTTGATAATATTAAGCTCAACGTATGGCTGCCCTATAATTACGACTGCACCACTTTCAAAACTATACTTGTACGGATTATTGTTTTTAAAACACCCGTATTCATTTAATTCAATGTTGTCGTCACCCGAAAGAGGCAAGTCATAGACCGAAAAATAGGTTATTTGGGGCGGAATCCATTTGCGGGTAATAGCCAAATAAAAATCACGAACAAAAAGTGTTTTACGTTGTTTTTGTTTTTCTATGTATTTAAGCTGTTTAACTCGATTTGCAGCATCTGTTATTACCCTTACTCCTTCATCTATCAGATTAATTTTGATTTTTCTGTTTTTAAACCACGACAGAAAAACAATAGGCCGCATTATTATGTCGGTGTAAACGCCAAAAAAGCAAAAATCATATTTTTTTGCTCTTAAAATTATAAATGCAAATTTGATATAGGTTAATATATAAGAAATAAATCTGAGAGGATTCTTTGGCGAGAACTGCTTAGGCAGCCCATAGATTTTTTTAAAATTTGAATTCAGAAAATCATCTTTAAGCATTATTTCAATTTGCTTTATTCTGTCAGGATGAAGATTGAACTGACCTATGATTAAATAATTTTCCGTACAGCCGTTTTTTCTTAATGCTTCTACAACATTTACTACCTGAATTCCTGTATTTATTATGGAAATACTACGCATTATCATGCATTTATGCGTTTCAAAAATACAAAATTATATTAGCGTAATAAAAAAAAAGCGCTCTTATGCAGAGCGCTTTTCGAAATTAATTATGAGAACTTAAATCTTCATACAAAATAGTTGGATAATCTTCGGATGTGGTGCCTTCGGTTTTTATTACGCCCACATTAAAATTGAACCAAATATATTTATAATAAACAGGGTCTTTACTAGTTGTTTGAAGAATTTTAATACAATTTGTAAATGTTCCTGCAGGAACATTTACCGTTTCATTCAGTGCAATAATTTTACATGAATCAGTAGTAACACCAGAAGAATCTGTCCACGTCTCAGTCCAAGTTTCACCTATATTTGGATTGGCATCACACAGCACTAGCATTTTGGCATTACCTTGTGAGCATAGCATCGAAAACTTAGTGTTATCAGCAAACCATTCTTGTGTAATTGAATATATATTTGCAATGTTCCAAGTTACAGTTGCATAATTTTGTGCATTTATATTATTTATAGTAAAAGACTGGCTGATATGTGGTGTTCCGGCATCTGAATCATAAGTGTCGTAAATCCAAGATGCACCTATTTTAAAGAAAACAAATACACTACTTGTTATTGGATTTTCGTTGTTGGGTTTAGGGTCATCTTTTTTGCAGCCAATATACATAATTGCAAGAGCAAAAAATGAGATTATTAATAATGTATTTTTCATAAAAATTACAATTTAATAAATTCGACTCGGCGATTCATAGCTTTGTTTTCGGCTGAGTTGTTTGTGGCAATAGGCTGGGTTTCGCCCATGCCATCTGTTTCAATGCGTCCGGCATCTATCCCAAAATCTTTTACAAGTGCAAGCTTAACATTAACGGCACGGCGCTTCGATAAGTCTAAATTCATAGCATCATCGCCATCGCTGTCGGTATGCCCGATAATTTTTATTTTTAAACTTGGATTTTCTTTAAGAACATTGGCAATTTCATTTAGCGATCCGTATGATTCAGGTTTAACCACATCTTTTCCGCTATCGAAATAAATTCCGTAGCTTATTAATTTGCCTTCAGTAAGCAACTTGCTACGCATATCAGGAGCAGCGGTGGTTACTTTAATGTTTGTTACAAACGGATAGCTGGCGCGATCCCACCCAAAAAACCTTAGGCGGTTAAATTTGCCTTCGGCATAAATATTTGTTGGGACATCGAGAACTTTTTCACCCAAATGATAAATGCGAACACGGCGCTTTTGCACCCAAATTATTACATGATTTACTTTTTCTTTAATAACCGGATTTTTTACGGCATGGCCTTCTAACCAATCTTTATCATAGCCATAACCGGTGGTTTCCCAGCCCTCGGCACTAAGAGTAATGTGCAAACCAAATAATCCGGGATATAAACTGCTTTCCACTTCCTGCATATTATCAGGGTCGGTTTGAAAAAGAGTTAAAATTATACCTCTGTTGTATTCTTTATCAGGTATAATGTCAAATTCAATGATATAATTATCCGGAAACGCAATGTCTTTTTGCAAACAATAAGTTCCATTCTCTCCATTTAAGTGAAACCATTTGCCTTGTGCTATGCTTACAGTTTTTACTTCGCCGCTGCTATTTGATGACCATAAAGCAGGAAAATCTCCAATTGCATCCTGAGAAAAATCTTCAAAAAATAAAATTTTATCACCCGGAATAAAGTCATATTTACTATAACTTTCAAGTGGCTTGTCATCAGTGGTTTGTGAAATAGATGGTTTATCGGTGTTGCTGTTTATGTCAGGTGTATCAGTGCTTTGCTCATTATTTTTGTTTTTCTTTTTTTTATCGTCCTTGTCTTTTTTCTTAAGAACGCCATTTACGCCTTCTTCAGTTTTGTTAAAGCCCTTATCTATGGCTTGATCGGTTTTTTGCTCTAATTTGTTTTGAGCCTTGTTTTTAATTTTTCCTCCGATGTCGATTTGACAATATGCAATATCGCATAAAAACAATACTGCAATAAGAATAATAAGATTTTTCATTTTTTTAATTTTATGCAAAGTTATTTATTTTCCCGATGAATGAAGAAAAAACTTCTTTAATCGAAAAAGCTAATCTTAATTATTAAAATCATGCCATTTTTTTTATTTTCATCAGGAAACAAAAAAATAACAGTAAATTTTGCCCCTGTTTTCATAAAAAATTTAAAACATTCTGTGCAAAAACCTAATTAATAATGAAAAAAGAATATAAGCTAAAACTATAAGAACAATTGATGAAAATTGAAAAAAAATAATTAACGGAATGGCTACCAATAATAATGCAATGGCTAACAAAAGGCTGTTTTTGTCTTTTAGTTTAAGTGAAAGCAAGGGGATAGGTATAAGCATTAAAGATGCAAAAACCAAAGAAGCGATTGAAACAATACTAACTACATTTTGTATTTCGAAAAGCTCTGCCCAATAGAGTGCTATGCAGGCAAGAGCCATTCCTGCCGCAGGAGAAGGCAGACCTCTGAAACTGTTGGTTTGTTTTTCGTCAGTATTAAACCATGCCAATCTAATTCCGGCAACCAAGGCAAACAGAATAGGTGCGAGATAATAAACGTTGACCAAGCCAAAAATATGATTGCCTATAACAATGTATTGCTCAATTACACGTATGCTTATTACGGCAGGGGCTACCCCAAAAGAAACTACATCGCAAATAGAATCGAATTCCTTACCGAAAGCAGATTGGGCTTTTAATAAACGTGCAATCAAGCCATCAAAAAGGTCAAATGATGCAGCTATCATGATGCAATAAAAGGCATAATCCATGTAATACCAAGGACCAAGAGCAATGGTAATTGCAAAAAGCCCTGCAAGCATATTGCAAGCCGTAAATATATTTGGTATAATAATTTTTACTTTCAAATTCAAAATTTATACAACAAACTTACAACTATTTTTACTTTTTGATTAAACTGTTTTATATTCTTTTAATCTAATTATTGTATTTTTAATATTTGGGGTTTTGTATAAATTTTTATCTGTTTAATAAATTAATATTATCGACATGGGGAATGTTTTAAAAATTTTAACGATTTCATTGGTTTTATTTCCAATTGAAATTTTTGCCCAATGTGGCCCAACTGATCATGGCGGGGCAAATTGGATTATCACTTCTGCCACCACAGCCGGTGGTACTCACACCAACGTAGGTCGGTTTGAGGTTGCAAGCGGCATAACGCTTACAGTAGATGCCGCATGTAAATATTTGACTATAGAAGCCGATACTATAATGGTGTATGGTTTTATTAATGGAGATGGTAAGGGCGAAGCCGGTGGTGCGGGAGGCACAGGTGGAGCTTATGCCAATGGCAGTGGAAATCCGGGTTTTGGAGGCAATGCAGGATTGGCAGGATATGGTGCAGGAGGTGGGCGTGTTGGCAACTCCGGAGGCAATGGGGGTACTGAGACCCAAATATGCGGTAATTTTGCATGCATAGGCAATAGAGATGGACATAATGGTGGTGGTGGTGGTGCCGGTGGCGGAAGTGGGGCTTCTTATGGAGGTATGGGTGGCTATGGTGGTTATGGTGCTTTTGGTAGCGGTTTTGCAAATGCAGCGGGAGGGTCCTATGGTAGTGGAGGTACTACTGCTCCAACTCAAGGTACAACTTTAGGTTTTGATATTACATGGGGGTCAGGCGGAGCCGGCGGCGGTGGCGGCGGTGGCGGCTGGTCAAGCGGAACCAATGGTGGTGCCGGTGGTAATGGCGGAGGTATGGTTACTTTAAAAGCTGACAAAAAGATAGTTATTGCCGGAAATGTTTCATGCAATGGCGGTAATGGAGGAGAAGGAGGCAATGGTGGTGGTGTGTCAAATAATAACAGCTATACTTGCTCAGCTTCAGGATATAATGCCTGTGGATTATGTAGTGAATCAGTTTTTGATGCTGCGGGTGGTGCAGGTGGTGGTGCCGGCGGTGGTTCGGGTGGAGGAATTTTAATAGAAAGTAATGGCGTTGCATCTATAACCGGTGTTTTATCTGTAAATGGAGGTTCTGGCGGGAATGCCGGAACACCTAGAAGTACCATGGGTACATGCTTTGATGATGCCCGCGGCGGTGGTGGTGGCGGCGGTGGCAGAATAAAAATAGCATTAAACCCTTGCGCTGCAAATCTTGTTAATCCGGTAACCAATGTTAATGGTGGAAGTGGCGGAAGTGGAGTTGATAGTGGTTATGGCGGTAATGTGGGAACAGTAAAAAAAGATTTTATTTCGCAAAACCATATTGCATTAAATGGGGGGCAAGTTGCTGACATAGACACTGTTTTTTGCGATTTTGGAGATGTGCCGCTAATATCTTCTGTTTCTCCTGCATCAGGTGGTTTGGGTACTTATACTTATCAATGGGAGTATAGTACTACCGATAGCATTTCAGGATTTTCAAATTATCCGGGTCAGGTTGGGTTAACACTAGACCCATCCCTTATTTCTACAACTACATGGTATCGCAGAAAAGCTGTTTCGGGTTCTTGCTCGCATTATAGTAATGTGGTAAAAGCCGAAGTTGTAGATTGCTCAGGAATTGAAGATTTTAAGAATGCCGGTTTTAACGTTTATCCCTCACCAAATTCCGGAAATTTCTCTTTGGAATTAAGCAAGCAAAATAATGAAGATAACACTATCTTGATTTATAACGTACAAGGAGAAATAGTAAAAAGTTTAATCCTTAAATCGGGTAGCAATAAAATTGATATCAACTTAAATGTTCAGCCGGGGTTATATTTAATAAGGGTTTATTCAAACGAAAATATTGGTTCGGGGAAAATAATGATTGAGTAGTTTGAATTAGTGATTAAAAGCTTTGACGTTTAAAATTCTTACGGTTCAATATTTTAGCTTGTTAATGTAGATTGCGGCTTTAAAACTACCGGTAGTTTTAAAGCCGCAATTGTTATAGGTTCTTATTTTTATATACTTTTAATAATTAAGACTATACAGCACATTAGATGTCTGTATTGCGACGAGCCGGAATTTGAAAAATATCAGTACTTACAATAAATCATTTGCAAGATTTGCAAGTTCGCTACGTTCTCCTTTTTCAAGTTTTACATGCGCATATAAGCTATGATGTTTGATTTTGTCAATAAGATAGCTTAATCCATTACTTTGTGAATCTAAGTAGGGAGTGTCAATTTGATGGATATCACCGGTGAAAATAATTTTTGTGCCCTCGCCTGCACGTGTAATGATTGTTTTTACTTCATGCGGTGTTAAATTTTGCGCCTCATCTACAATAAAGCAGATATTGCTTAAGCTTCTTCCGCGGATATAAGCCAGAGGAGTAATTACAAGTTTCTCTTTTTCGAGCAATTCATCAATCTGAGTTGCTTCTTTATCGCCATATTGGCTTTTTATAAATTTGAGATTATCAAAAAGCGGCTCCATGTATGGATTTAGTTTGCTTTTAATATCTCCGGGCAAAAAACCGATATCTTTGTTGCTCAACGGCACAATAGGGCGGGCTAAATATACTTGTTTGAAAAGCTTTTTCTGTTCTAAAGCTCCGGCCAACGCAAGTAATGTTTTACCTGTACCGGCCACACCTTGTAAAGTAACTAATTTAATATCCGGTGCCGTAATGGCATGAAGAGCAAATACTTGTTCGGCATTTCGCGGAGTGATGCGGTATGCAGGTTTTTTTTCAAGTTTTTCAATAGTTTCTGTGTGAGGATTATAATATGCCAGAACAGAATTGTTCGTATTGCGTAAAATAAAATAATGATTGGGAATTGGGTTTTTTATGCCAATTTCGCCGGGTAAACAAAAACCGTTTTTATATATAGAATCAATTATTTCTTTAGATAACCCTTCTAAATAAGTCATACCTGTGTAAAGACCTTCAACATCCTTTACTTTGCCCGTTTCAAAATCCTCGGCTATTATATTTAATGCCTTGGCTTTCAGACGTAAATTAATATCTTTTGAAACTAATACAACTTTGTTGTCTTTATATTTTTGTGATAATTTAATTGCTACATTAATGATTCTGTGATCTACCTTGTCGCTATGATATAATTTAGTCGCATCAGGGTTGCTGGTTTCATCCATAATTACAGTAAACATCCCCTTTGTGCGTTCAATTTTAATCCAGTCTTTTATCGGCTGATTATCCGACATTCTATCCAATATCCTGATAAATTCACGCGCCTCGTAATTTTTTGTATCATTACCTTTCTTAAATGTATCTAACTCTTCCAATACAGAAATTGGCATTGCAACATCATTGTCGCCGAAGCTGAAAATTGCATTGTGATTATAAAGAATAACCGATGTGTCAAGCACAAAAATCTTTTTTTGTTTTTTTGCAGTTTTTGCCATAAGAATGTTTTTTACAAATAAAATATTTTAAACGATACAACAATTAAAAAATAAATAATTTTTATAAACAATCACCGGTTTATTCTAAATAAATCAAATCTCCGTATTTGTTATTGGTTTATGTAAATAAAACACATATTTTTGCAGTACGAATGTAATGAAATGAAAAAAATAAGGGTGGGGATTAATGGTTTTGGCAGAATTGGCAAAATGGTTTTTCGTATTTTGCTAAAACGTCCCGATATTGAAATTGCCGGTATAAACGATCCAATGCCTGAAAAGTCTTTGACATACTTAATGAAGTATGACACTGTTTATGGCTTACTGAATAAGGAAATAAAAGCAAAAAATAATTCGGTTTTTATTGATGATTGCGAAATACCAGTTAGCAGAGAAAAGTCTGCTTCTAAAATTCCATGGAAAAAATGGGATGTTGACATTGTTATTGATTCAAGTGGCGAAAACAAAGAACGCTCCTCTTTGCAACAGCATATAAATGCAGGCGCAAAAAAGGTTATTTTAACATGCCCTGCAAAATCACCGGTTGACAAAACAATAATTATTGGCGTTAACGAAGACAGTTTGAGCCATGATGATAATATTATATCAAACGCATCTTGTACAGCCAACTGCGTAGCTCCGCTTTTAAAAATAATCAACGATAACTTTGGAATTGAAACGGCATTTTTGAATACTGTTCATCCTTACACTAATAATCAACAGCTAATTGATTCGGCTCATAACGATTTAAGGAGAGGGAGAAATGCAGGTGTAAACATTATTCCCACATCATCAACAGCCATAAAGTGTGTACTAGAAGTTATGCCTGAGCTTGGAGATTGCTTTAGCGGAATAGCAACCCGTGTGCCTGTTCCTGATGGAGCATTAACCGAATTGGTAATAAGACTTAAATCGCATGTTACTGTTTCCGAATTTAATTTAGCTGTTAAATACAGCTGTAATACATCAATGAAAAATATTGTCAGCTATTGCGAAGACCCTATTGTGTCAAGCGATATTATCGGCAATCCACATTCATGTGTGTTCGACTCTCTTTCAACAAAGATTCTGTGTGGTGATACAGTGCAGATAATTTCATGGTACGACAATGAATTTGGTTATTCAAACAGAGTAGTTGATTTAATTTATTTGATATCAAAATATCTCGTGTAGATGCTTAAATTTTAAGTATTTTGTGTATAAACTTTTACAACTTTAATTATGGACAAAAAGTTTTATTCTAAGGCTCTTGAAGTAAATTTGAATCAGACAAAACAAGAGTTTGTTGAATTATCGGAAGATCATAAGTGGTTACTGTCTATAAGCGAATCCCGCTGGGGTATAAATCAATATACTAAAGAGTTTTTTAATGAATACCACCATAATTATCCTAATTATGAACATTTAAGCAGTGAGTTAAGAAAAATAGCTATAGGAGATTTTTGGTTATATTCTTCTCACCAGGAGTCGGAAAGGGCTTTGCAAATAATAAATGACATATTAAGAGACCTTATCAGTAAAAAGCTTTCCGATAATTTATTAGAGAATTTAATTCAGACAAGAGTAGATTTTTGTAACGAAATAGCAAATTCCAAAAAGCAATATATTGATTTAATTAAGGATTCCATTTATAGTTTAAGAGAACTTTTAACCGTATGTAAAAAATGTGTATTGTCAAATTCGGTATATATCAGGCAAAAGTGGGCAGGTCTTTCTAAAATAGAAGCTGTTGCTCAAGATTATTTTGATTTCATGAAAGAGTTGAGCAAAATTAATTTAGAGTTTTGGCAAGACACAATTGATATTGAACATTGGTTATCCTCGCGCAAAAGTGCATTTACTCAGGCAAGCATAGATATTTTGTCGGAATGGGGTAGTCATAGCATTGACTTATATAACAATCATATAAAAAATGCAAAAAACATTGATGATTTAATCGATAATGTTCCTTTGTTTTCTGATTTTGCAAATCATTTTAGGCGCATGGCCGATAAAATCGAATCGCCTCACGACAGGTTTCAATTCATAGTGTATTTACTCAGCGTGCAGGGAATGAGCCATTTGAGCCATTTTTTGCTTGTAGATTTAAATAGTGTTTTGCGCAATATTTTTGATAATCCCGAGGACGAGAGATTATTGAACTTTCTGACAGAAATTTTTAATTTATTTAAAGAAATAAAAGATAAAAATCCTTCCACTGTACTTGATTGTTTAAAAACAATTGGCTTAAAACTGTCGGGAGTAGATAATCAAAAGCTCCTTAATTATTTTCAGCGAAAGTGTTTGGAGCTGGGATTTATCAGGCCCGGAGGTCAATACATGACTTCGGAGTGGCGTATGGACGTGAACCCATACCATGTTAAAAATATTAGGGTGTGGCTGGAAATATTTCAGTCGGCTCCTGAAAAGTTTCAAATTTTGTTGGCCGGATTAACGGCAAACCTGAAGCTTGGCGGTATTTTTATTTTTGATACAGATCTTTTTCAAAAAGATGTATCGAGTCTTTTAAACTCGGATATCAAAAGCACATTTAAATTAACAAAGCAGCTTTGTCGGATTTTTCCCGTTTATTTTAACGAAATCGGTGCTGAAGGCGAACTCAGAGATGTTACTACACAAATGGATGAGATTAGCCACAGACAAGATCTTCTGATACATTTTTTAAGAAAGCAAATTCATATTGAGAGTAATAATACTCATATTGCATTAACGATTAACATTTATAATTTCTGGATACATAAGGACAAATCTAAATTAAGAAGCTTTTTGCCTGATGATGTTTATTTTGCCATTGACCCGGATGGTGTTTATGTTAAACATATACATCAGATGATTCTTGAAATTGCCAAACAGCAAAACAAAGACCCATATAATTTGATTCATGAAGATCCGGATATTTTTGCCAAATGGGTTGATGAATGTGGCGATTTTCCTGAGAATGAAAAGAAACGTTTGAAATTCATCAGCAGATTAAATTTCCTGCTGGAAGAAAAATATTCCTTTAATACAGTAGATATATGTAAATACTTAAAGCGTTTTAATTTTTTACAGACTCCCGAAATTGACATTTTGGAAGAACATCTGAATTCGGGACGTAAAGATCAGGCTATAAAGCAGATTTATAAATTTATAGAACAGCTTAATGATATTATTTTAAATGATAAAAAATCGGAAGGTTGGGAGAATATTTATTATAAGAGGCACGTGGCTTTTGGGATACCGTCGATGTATGGCGAATATCACGAAAGAAGATTTGAGTCACTGGGTATAATTTTTAAGCTGGAAAGGCTTGCTGCCGATTTAACCGAGGGCATGCGTCAGGATTTGAATCTGCAAATAATCACGGCCAATTCTCTGCATAAAATAGCAAAAATTCTGGAATTGTATCGCCAAGGCATTAAGCTTGACGGAATTTCGATAAAGGGGTTTGATTTATATTTGAAAATGTTCACATATAGTCTTCAATCCCAGAGTTTTAGCCTGCAACAGCACATAAATCTATTTAGATTTATGAGCGAAAATGTAAAAGAAATCATTACCAAATATTTTTTACGACCTTATGATGAGACTTTATTAACCATTATACCTCAAATATTTGATATTGCAGACCTTAATGAAGCAAAACGAATACAATTTATCCATGCTAAATCCGAAGAGTTTTACCGTGGTCTGTTGTCGTCGGCATTTTTGCTTCAAAGCCTTGATAGTTTTGTTGCTGAAGTAAGTGATGCCATGCACAGACTGGCCGATAACAATCCGCCGCAGATGATTCGGGATATTATGTCGCTTAACACCGACATGATGGTTAGTCCTTTTTATTCACGCACTCCTGCCATGGATAATCAGGTATTTATTGGGTCAAAAGCTTATTTTTTAAAAACATTATATTTACTTGATTTCCCTGTCCCTCCTGGCTTTGTCATTACAACTGAGGTTTTTCGAAGAAAAGAAGCCATTTTACAACATGAAGAGCTAACCCATGCTTTTGGAAAATTAGTTATGCAACATGTTGCAAAACTCGAAAAAATTACAGGAAACAAATTTGGAAGCAAAACGAATCCTTTATTGCTTTCTGTACGGTCGGGAACAGCTATTTCCATGCCCGGAGCCATGAATACATTTTTGAATGTGGGGATAAATGAGGAAATAGCCGAAGGTTTGAGCAAAAAAGATAATTACGCATGGACATCGTGGGATTGTTATCGCCGCTTTTTGCAAACATGGGGAATGTCTAACGGAATTGCCCGTGATGTGTTTGATCAGATAATGAAGGATTTTAAAATCAAATATAATGTAGCACAGAAGGTTTATTTTACACCTGCTCAGATGCGCGAAATGGCTTTGTCATACAAAAAAGTCATTATGGAGCATGGTGTTTATATCGAAGAAGACCCAGAAAAGCAATTAAGACAGACCATTCTTGATGTTTTCAATTCCTGGTCATCACCACAGGCTATTGTTTACCGTAAAATTTTGCAAATAGCAGATGAGTGGGGAACAGCTGTAATCGTTCAAAAAATGGTATTGGGAAATTTGAATTACACTTCGGGAACGGGAGTGCTTTTTACCCATGCACCTCACATCAGAAAGCCTGGAATTTATCTTTTTGGAGATTATTCGCTGGTTAGCCAGGGTGAAGATATTGTTGGTGGCTTGGTTAATCCGCGTGCGCTTTCATCAAAGCAGCCTAATGACGAAAATCCTGAACAATCATTACAGGTGCAATTTCCTGATATTTATGAAAGATTGCTTAAGCTGGCAACTGATATGATAGACGTTCATGGATTTAGTCATCAGGAAATTGAATTTACGTTTGAGTCTCAGGACCCGCAGGATTTATATATACTTCAAACCCGTGACCAGGATTTGACTCTAATGTCCAAGCCTGATACTTTTACCAATCCGGTACCGGATGAATATTTACTAGGGCGCGGTATAGGCATTGGCGGGGGTGCCATGAACGGCATTGCTGTTTTTGATGAAAATGATATTCGTGAATTTAGAAAATCACAGCCCGATAAAAAGCTTATTCTTGTGCGCCCTGATACTGTACCTGAAGATATTGGTTTAATCTTCGAGACAGATGGACTGATAACAGCCAGAGGAGGTGCAACGTCTCATGCTGCTGTTACTGCAGTTAGGTTGGGAAAAATTTGTGTTGTCAACGTTGCCGGCCTTATTGTAAATGACAGCAAAAAACAATTTAGCATGAGCAATTCAATTATTAATGTTGGTGATGAAATTGCCATCGACGGCACAATAGGTTGTGTTTATAAAGGCAATTTTGCTTTGAGCATTTTTGAGGAACAAAATAATTTGGCGTAACAGTTAATAACTATAAAATAAAGTAGATATGGAAATTAATGTAAAAAGTAAAAGACTGCTTGGTATAAACAGTTTGGGGAGGATTGGGAAATTAACTCTGTGGAATCAACTGGCTACAAAAGACTTTGATGGTATTGTGGTTAATGTTGGCAGAGAAGTGGGTAAATCTACGGATGATTTACTTCAGGTTATTGAAACAGATACAACGTATGGCCAATTGGGAAAATTTCTTAACGGTTTTGCCGGGAAACAGATAATTCCCAAGGTAATTGATGAAGCCAATATGTTGTTTGAGATTGACGGGATGCCAATAAAAATTCTCAGATCCGAACGTAATCCTTCAGGTATCCCATGGCGCGAAGAAGGAGTAGAATTAGTTGTTGACTGCACAGGGCAATTTCTTGACCCCGTTGCACCACCCGATTCTCCAAAAAGTAGTTTGCGTGGCCATTTGGTTGGTGGTGCACGCAAAGTGATTGCAAGTGCACCATTTAAGATTAAGGATAAATCAGCCCGTATGCCTGAAGATTCTGTCATGATGGTTTATGGTGTAAATCATCTAGATTATAATCCGTCAATTCATAATATTATTTCGGCTGCGAGTTGTACAACAACAGGATTGTCGCACATGATGAAACCTTTGCTCGAAGATGTTGAGGCTTCAAAAATTTTAACGGCTTCTATGTCAACGGTTCATTCAGCCACAAATACGCAATCTGTACTTGACTCAGTACCAAAAGCTGCTGCAAGCGATTTGAGAAAGAGTCGTTCGGTGTTTAATAATATTATTCTTTCAACAACGGGTGCCGCAAAAGCACTTGAGTCGATATTACCCGACATTCAAAAAATTGGTTTCATGGCAGATTCTGTTAGGATTCCAACTTCTACTGTTTCGTTGATAACATTGAATATAACCTTTAATTCGGGGCTTGACGAAAACGGAAATCCATTGCTGAACAGAAATTATATTAATCAAATTTATAAAAATGCGGCTGCCGGACCACAAAAAGATATGCTTGTTTTTAGTGAACGGCAAAATGTTTCTGCTGATATGATGGGCTTCAGGGCTGCAGCAGTTATAGAAGGTTGCGAAACACATACAAGGACGGGATTTGTGAATTTGCCTGCCTCATTATTCGATTCTTACGGCATGAAAAACACTACCGATATTCACATGCCAGTAACACATGCCAAAATATTCGGGTGGTATGATAATGAATTTGGAAGCTATGTGTATATGCTCACAAAATTGGCAGCATACATTTATTCCAAGTTGTAGTTTTTATTGTTTAAAAAGCGTAGTTTATAAAACTATGCTATATCATTATGCCTTTTAATGTTGCGGCAGTGCAGTCTGTTATTTTAACACTGACAAGTGAGCCCGGCATAATGTTTTCGGCATCAAAAACCACAACTTTATTTTGGCTTGTTCTGCCAAACATCTGTTTTTTTGAACGTTTTGAAAATCCTTCAACCAAAACTTCAAAGGATTTTCCTATGTCGCGCTTGTTATGCTGAAGCGAAAGCTCCTGCTGCAAGTTAATTATTTCAGTCAGCCTTTCCGATTTAATTTTTTCGGGAACATCGTCATTCAGTTTTGCTGCTGCAGTTCCTTCACGTTTACTGTATTTAAACATAAAAGCATAATAAAAATCTGCTTTTTTCATTATGTCCAATGTATCCTTGTGGTCCTGGTCGGTTTCTCCGCAAAATCCTGCAATAATATCTGTGCTAATGGAAATTTCGGGCATATATGACTTCAGCAGTTCTATTTTACTTAAATAATCGGCAACAGTATATTTTCTGTTCATGCGTTTCAATACAATGTCGGAACCTGACTGAACGGGCAGATGAATTGATTTGCAAATATTGTTGTGATTGGCCATAACTTTAACAAGGTTTTCAGAGAGATCCTTCGGGTGGCTTGTTGCAAATCGTATTCTTAGATTAGGAAAACTTTTGGCAATGTAATCCAGAAGGGCAGGGAAATCATATTTTTCATTCCCATAAGAGAAATTGTATGAATTTACATTTTGCCCTAACAATGTTATTTCGGAAAAATTCTTTTTTTCAAGAACTTCTATTTCTTTAATAATTGATTTAACTGGGCGGCTTCTTTCTCTGCCTCGAGTATAAGGCACAACACAATAGCTGCAAAAATTATTGCAACCACGCATTATTGAAACAAATGCAGTAATATTTCCGGTTTGATAATGCTCAGGCGAAATATCTTCATACGTTTCGCTTGTGCTAAGTATAACATCGCTGGCTTTTTTGAAATTTTCTACCTCTCTTAATAATATAGGTAGTTTTTTGTAGCTGTCGGGACCTGCTAATAAATCTATATCTGTAAGCTTTTCAAATAATGTTTCATTTAGGCGTTCAGCCATACAGCCAATAATTCCAATACGCAGGTGAGGCTTTTTTTTCTTAATAGCCTGCAATTCACGACCGCGCGCTAAAACTTTTTTTTCTGCATTATCACGTATGCTGCATGTGTTTATTAATATAAGGTCGGCTTCTGAAGCATCATTACATATTTCATAGCCTTCGTTTTTTAGAATAGAAGCTACAACTTCACTGTCTGCAACATTCATCTGGCAGCCGTAAGTTTCGATATATAAATTTTTCTTTTGCATGATATTTTCAATACAAATTTACTAATCTAAAAACTTTCATACACTTAATTTTTTTAATATATTTTTTTCAGGGCATATATTTTTTATTTTAAATGATTGATTTACAGCGTGTAGATAAAAATAATTAAAAATTTTATTGAACTATACCATTTTTATTCATTTAATTTGCGAAAAATTTTAAAGGATGGGTAAAAATTTAGTCATTGTTGAGTCACCTGCAAAAGCCAAGACAATAGAGAAGTTTTTGGGAAAAGATTATCAGGTATTGTCGAGCTATGGCCATGTTCGCGACTTACAAAAAGAAGACATAAGCATTGACATAAAAAATGGGTTTAAGCCTTTATACATAGTATTGCCGGATAAGCAAAAAATAATCAGTGAACTTAAAAAACTCAGCAAACAAGCCGAAACCACGTGGTTAGCCACTGATGAAGACCGTGAGGGAGAAGCTATTGCATGGCATTTGGCAGAAGCTCTTAATCTTGATTTGAAAAAAACAAAAAGAATAGTTTTTCATGAGATAACAAAAACAGCTATACTCGAAGCTATCAAAAATCCGAGAAGTATTGATGTTAATTTGGTAGATGCGCAGCAGGCCCGCCGTGTGCTTGACAGGCTTGTGGGTTATAGATTATCACCTTTGTTATGGAAAAAAGTAAAGCCTGCCCTTTCTGCCGGACGTGTTCAATCAGTGGCTGTACGTTTAATAGTTGAACGCGAAAATGAAATAACCCAATTCAGCAGCTCTTCTGAATTTAGAGTTACCGGCGTTTTTAAGGCTGTAAAAGATATTTTGAATGCTGAACTTAATGAGCGTTTTGATGATGAACGCGAAGCCATGATTTTTTTAGACAACATCAAGAATAGCTCATTTAAAATTGGCAAAATAGAGGTAAAACCAGGAACCCGTAATCCGGCAGCACCTTTTACAACATCAACCTTGCAGCAGGAAGCTGCGCGAAAACTTGGGTTCTCTGTTTCGCAAACCATGACCATTGCCCAGCAATTATACGAATCGGGACTCATTACATATATGCGTACCGACAGTGTTAATTTATCTAAGCTGGCATTAGGATCAATTAAAGAGGAAATCGAAAAGCTATACGGCAAAGAATATTCAAAAACACGACAATTTGCCACCAAAACCAAGGGAGCACAGGAAGCACATGAAGCAATCCGCCCTACTTATATAAGTAATCGCGAAATTGAAGGTTCGGCTGCTCAAAAAAAATTATATGAACTGATATGGAAACGTACTGTAGCATCTCAGATGAGTGAAGCTAAAGTTGAAAAAACATCTGTACAGATAGACATTTCCAATGTGCCGCAGTATTTTATTGCACGCGGTGAAGTAATAGTTTTTGATGGCTTTTTGAAGGTGTACGAAGAATCTAACGATGATGATTCTGCAGATGAAGAAAAAGGTCAATTGCCAAAATTAAAAACAGGACAGCAACTGGAGCAGCAAAAAGTAGTTGCCGAGCAAAGATTTTCGCAGCCACCACCACGCTATAGCGAGGCATCGTTAGTTAAAAAGCTTGAAGACCTGGGAATCGGCCGCCCAAGTACATATGCACCTACTATTTCAACAATTCAGAAAAGGGAATATGTCATTAAAGAAAACCGACAGCCCGTCGAGCGAAAATATATTTTAATAAAACTTGTTAAAGGAGATATTAAAAGAACTATTGAAACAGAAAAATTCGGCGGAGAAAAAAATAAATTATTCCCTACGGATTTAGGTGTTGTTGTAACAAAGTTTTTAATTGAACATTTTGAAAACATTATTGACTATAATTTTACGGCAACCATTGAAAAAGATTTTGATGAAATAGCGGATGGAAAGAAAAAATGGGGAAGCCTTATTGCCAAATTTTACAAGGATTTCGATCCTCAGGTGTCAAATATTGACAAAACTACCGGCAAGTACCATGGCGAGCGTTTGCTTGGAGTTGACCCTGAAAGCAAAAAAAATATTTATGTCAAATTAGGTCCTTTCGGCCCTATGGCGCAAATTGGGGAATCTACCGATGAGGAAAAACCACGATTTGTTGGTTTGCTAAAAGGACAATCAATCGATAGTGTTACTTTAGATGAAGTTTTAGCCCTCTTTAAGTTCCCGAAAACACTTGGAGAGCATGACGGAAAAGAAGTTGTTGTTTCGGTTGGGAAATTCGGACCTTATGTTCGATACGACGGAAAGTTTTATTCCATTCCGCGCGAAATTAATCCAACACAGGTTAATCTTTCATCAGCAATGCAGATAGTGGCAAATAAAGACGAAAAAGAAAAAAACAGCGTACTTAAAACTTTCAAAGAAGAGCCAGATTTAAAAATTGTGAAAGGACGATATGGCCCATACATAAAATACAAAGGGAAAAACTTCCCGCTTGGGAAAGGTAATAAGTATGAAGCTTTATCGTTAGCTGAAATTTTAGAAATAATTAATCAACATCCCTCAAAATCCGGCGGCAAAGCTGTTTCGGCAAAGACAAAAAAGAGTGCAGAAAAAGAACAAAAAGACGAAACGGTAAATGATAAAGTCAAGGCCAGACAATCCGCAAAAGCATCAACAAAAAAAGCCACCACCAAAAAGACGGTTACTTCTAAATCAAAAAAGAAATAATTATAATGGATGAGTTGCAACTGTACTTTGAGCCTATAGATTTATCAATTCTTCCTGAAAAGTTTTATTCAGGCCAACTGGGTAATACCGTTTTATTTCATACTATTGACAATTTCCCGGATTATACGGATTCGGATATTGTAATTTTAAGTGTTCCCGAAAACCGAAATTCATTAAGTAGCCGTGACACATCTTTAGCCGGTGATGCCGTAAGGCAACAACTTTATAAGTTGCAAAATCATTTTTCTGGTATAACAATTACAGATTTGGGCAATATTCGAACGGGGGTTACTGTTGAAGATACTTATGAAGCAGTCAGCGAAGTTTTGAGTGTTCTTTTGAAAAACAATGTTACCCCAATAATATTGGGAGGTAGTCAGGATCTTACTTATGCAAATTATCTGTCGTATGAGAAAAGAGGCAGAATAATAAATATTATTTCGATAGATTCGCGTTTTGACATTGGCAAATCTGATGATGAATTAAGCAATGAATCATGGTTGAATAAAATCATTTTCAGAAATCCGAATTTTCTATTCAACTATTCAAATTTAGGTTATCAAACATATCTGGTTGAACAGGAAGCCATTGGGTTGATGAAAAAACTTTTTTTTGATTGCACACGCCTTGGCCATGCAAAAGCAGATATGAGTGAAATTGAGCCATTAATACGAAATGCCGATTTATTATCATTTGACATGTCTGCTATTCGTATGAGCGATTGCCCCGCTGCTTCTTTTCCCTCACCTAATGGTTTTAACGGCGAGGACGCCTGTCAGATTATGCGTTATGCCGGGTTGAACGAAAAACTCTCATCGCTTGGACTTTTTGAATTATGCCCTGCAAATGATATTGGCTCAATGTCGACCGCACTGGCAGCTCAAATGATATGGTATTTTATTGATGGATTTTCTTCGCGCAAAGGCGATGACCCACATTTGAAAAAGTCTGCATTGATGAAATATATTGTAACGATGCATGAAACACAGTCGGATATATCTTTTTACCGCAGCCCTTTGAGCGACAGGTGGTGGATGGAGGTTCCCTGCCCGAATAATTTATTTTCAAAATATGAACGCCATTATATGGTGCCTTGTAGCTATAAAGATTATGAAATGGCGATGCAGAATATTTTGCCTGACCGCTGGTGGCAAACATTTCAAAAATTCATGTAAAGTTATTAATGTTTAAAATGTTTTTTGCTTTAAAACACGCAAAAAATTAATTTAATGAAACAATATTGATTTTTGTTAGTATAACATGATTTGAGTGAAGCCAATAAATTTTTTATTAAAAAAGCTAACAATTTTTTAAAAATTATAAATAATTTGTTGGTGATATCAGAAAATCTTTGTTACTTTATGCACTTTTTTAAGGAAGGTCAAACGAAATTTATAATTATGAGGAAAAATTTACTTTTCCTGTTTATCGTATTTTTGCTTTCTGGTGTTGTAAATGCGCAGCAAGACGCGCAATTTACCCAAAACATGTTTAACCAGATGGCAATTAATCCAGGTTATGCAGGCAGTCATGATGCTATTTGTGCAACAGCTCTTTTCCGTCAGCAATGGATGGGATTTACCGAAACTGTTAATGGTAACGAAAACAAAGTTGCACCACAAACAATGCTATTTTCATTACATAGTAATGTAGATGCCATTCGAGGTGGTTTAGGTCTGGTTGTTTACAAAGACAAACTTGGATATGAAGATAACATTGGAGTTAAATTTGGCTATGCCTACAGAATGCCTCTGCAGGGCGGCACTTTGGGTATAGGCTTAATGGCCGGATTTTTAAACAAGAAGATTGATTTCTCTCAATTTAATTATGTTGATGCGGGAGACCCTTTGCTTAGCAGCCAGAATGTGGAAAGCGACATGGTTTTTGATTTGGCATTTGGTGCATACTATAACAAGCCGGGGGTGTTCTATGCAGGATTGTCTTCAAATCAATTAATGCAAAGTCAGACTGACATGGTAGCTCAGGCTGCAAATCTTGGCAGTCCGCAATTAAAGCGTCACTATTACCTTACGGGAGGATACCAGTATCAGTTGCCTAATAATCCGCAGTTTGAGTTGCGTCCTTCGATTTTTGTAAAATCCGATTTTGCAAGCACGCAGCTTGACGTTAACGCTTTAATGTATTATAACAATCAGTTTTGGGGTGGTTTAAGTTATCGCATGCAAGATGCCATTGCTATTTTGCTTGGAGCACAACCATTTATAAATTCAGGAAATAAAAGTTTAGAAACTTTAGGTGTGGGATATAGTTATGATATTACTACCTCTGCAATGGGCAGAAGTGGAAGAAGCAGCGGAAGTCATGAGATTCTTTTGAACTATTGTTTTAAAATCGTCATAGTAATTCCGCCAGACAGCTACAGAAATGTGCGTTTCCTCTAAATTTTTGAGTTTTTGAAACATAGATAATAAAAACTGCGTTAAAAAGATATAGGTTTTATTAAATTTGCACCCATGAAGTCCAATCTTAAATTAAATATGAAATACCTAACAGCCTTATTGTTGCTTGTTATGGTTATTACCAGCTGCAACAAATCAGACCGTGGAAACTTAGTAGGTGTCCAAAATCGTGACCCTTGGTATCAGCCTGATCCTTATGGCATGTTGTTTATTCCTATGGGTAGTTATGTTATGGGACAAAACGACCAAGATGTACCGTATAATCAATTGCAAACTGCAAAGACAGTTTCAGTTCAGTCATTTTATATGGACGAAACTGAAATCACAAACAATGAATACAGGCAGTTTGTTTACTGGGTACGCGATTCTATTGCACGTCTTTTATTAGGTGAGCAAATAGAGGCTTATTTGATAACTCAGGACAAATATGGCCAGGATTTAGATCCTCCTTATCTTAATTGGAAAACTAAATTGAGATATGATAGTGATGATGAAACGGTTCGTGAGATATTATCACAAATGTATTTACCTGAACATGAGCAGTTTTATCGCCGCAAAGAGTTTGATACTCGCAAGCTTAATTTTCAATATTATTGGATTGATTTCAAAGCTGCTGCAAGAAAGGATTTTCGTAATCCATTGACAGATGCTCAGGTTAAAAATAATGAAGACCCTGCATCTTTGCGTAACAGACCTCAGGGTTATAATGATCGTTCGGTTTTTATTAAAAGTGATATAATTAATGTATATCCCGATACTTTATGCTGGGTTATGGACTTCACTTATTCTTTTAATGAGCCGATGACTCAAAATTATTTCTGGCATCCGGCATACGACCATTATCCTGTTGTGGGAGTTAATTGGAAACAAGCCAGAGCTTTTTCAATTTGGAGAACTCAGTATTTACATGGTTATTTAAGAAGTATTGGACAAATAATTGTTAATGATTTCAGATTACCTACAGAAAGCGAATGGGAATGGGCAGCCAGGGGTGGTCTTGATTTGAGTCCATACCCATGGGGTGGTCCTTATATTCGTAATTCTAATGGATGTTTCCTTGGTAATTACAAGCCTTTGCGTGGAAATTATCCAGACGATGGCGGATTCCATACACTTATTGTAGGTCACTATGCTCCAAATGATTATGGTCTATATGACATGGCCGGTAATGTTTCAGAATGGTCCAGTAACGCATTTGATGAATCAGCTTATCAGTTTGCGCATGATTTGAATATGGATTATTCCTATGAAGCAAAAAGCACTGACCCCGAAGTTCTTAAAAGAAAAGTAATTCGGGGTGGTTCATGGAAAGATATTGGTTATTTCATGCAGGTAAGTTCTCGTTGGTATGAATTTCAGGATACCGGAAAATCTTATATCGGATTTAGAAACGTTCAAACATATTTAGGTCGAATGAAAGGTGATGGTCCTAACTCGTCGAACGTTTACAGATAAAAATAAAAAGGGTCAAAAACACAAAAAGTTAAATTAAAAAAAAAGGTTATGGGTCTTAAAAAAATTGTTGAAAGTAAAGGGTACAAAAATTTCATGTCTAAGCTTTATGGCTGGGGTGCCTCTCTTGTTATCCTTGGTGCTTTATTTAAAATTATGCACTATCCTGGTGCAGGTCTTATGCTTTTAATTGGTATGGGAACTGAAGCTCTTATTTTCTTTGCATCAGCTTTTGAACCAATGCACGTTGAGCCGGATTGGAGTCTTGTTTATCCTGAACTTTGGGGAATTTACCATCCTGAAGAAGCTGAAGCTTTAGGTTGGGAACCAAAAAAGATTGATGCTACAGGCAAGACCGTAACTCAGGAATTGGATAAAATGCTTGCAGACGCCAAGATTGGACCTGAATTAATTGCAAGTCTTGGAGAAGGGATGAAAAGCTTGAGCGAAAATGCCAATAAACTTTCAGGCGTTGCCGATGCAGCTGCTGCTACAGACGGATTTGTTACCAACTTAGGTGCTGCTGCCGATAGCGTTTCCGGATTAAAAGATGTATATGATAAAACAGCTGTATCCTTAAATAAAACTATTGGCGTTAATGATGAATTTGTTGATACTGTTAAATCAGCCACAAATAATGCAAATGAAAGTGCCGGAGCATTTAAGTCTGTTGCTAACGCAATAAATAATGATGTCGCAGCTACAGAAGAATATGTGGAAAGCATTAAAAGTGCAACCAATGCAGCTCATGCCCTTGCACAAAAATATACCCAGAGTGCAGAGTCGCTTACCAAATCTGCTGAAGCCATTGATTTTAGTGCCGTTGACGGACAATCATATGGCGACCAAATTCAAAGAATTACCAAAAATCTTTCAGCACTTAATGCAGTATATGAATTGCAACTTCAAGGTGCCAATGCACAAGTTGAAAAAGCTAATGCTATGCAGGAAAGCCTTGGAATATTTGTTGAAAATGTAAATCAAACAATGAATGCCCTAAATGCTTATAAAGATCAAGCAAATGTTCTTTCAAAGAATCTTGCTGCTCTTAATACGGTTTATGGCAACATGCTTTCAGCAATGAATGTAAATGTTAATAATTAATATAAGGTATATTGTCTAATCATTAAAAGAAAGGGTATTTTATGGGAGCAAAGAATTGTCCGGAAACCCCGCGCCAGCGAATGATTGCGATGATGTATCTTGTTTTGACAGCTATGCTTGCACTCAACGTGTCAAAGGACATTTTACAGGCATTCACGGTTGTTAATGATAGTATTGTTGAAACTAATCGCATTTTCAAAGCTAAGGTTGACGGAAACTATAAAACATTTGAACAAGCATATGCCATTTCTCCTGGTAAAGTAAAGGAGAATTATGATAAAGCTCTTGAAGTTAAAAAGGAAGCCGATATACTTGTAGCGTTTATTGAACAGATAAAATGGGAAATAATAGGTGCAGTAGAGGGTAAAACCGCTGATGAGGTTAAAGCAATGGAAGAAGCTGCCTTAAAGGAAGGGAAGAGCTTTTTACAGGGTATTGATGGGAAAGATAACTTTGATATACCTCACAGATACTTATTTGGAGACTCCGACAAAGGAGAAAGTGGGACTAAGGTTGGTGAGCTGAAAGATAAAATTGTTGCATTTAAGAAAAAAATGACTGACATTTTAGGACCTAAATATGCTCAAAATGTTAATTTAGGTCTTGATGTAGAAAAGGACTTTCCAACAGTTTCAGGTGAAGGTACAGCCAATTGGCAGGTAACCAATTTTTATCATACTATTCTGGCAGCTGATGTTGTAATTCTAAATAAAACCATTCTTGAAGTCAGAAATGCTGAGGCTGACGTGGTTTCGCAACTGTATGCAATGATTGATGCTGAAGGCTTTTCATTTGATAAGGTTGGAGCAAAAGTAATTGCAAAAAGTAATTATGTTTTAGTCGGCAGTGAATACGAAGCTGAAATTTTTGTTGCAGCGTATGATTCAAAACAGCAACCTGTAATTAAAGTAGGTTCAGCTGTTGATTCAACCACACTTGAAATTTCAGGAAATGTTCAAACTATCGAAGGTAAAGATGGAGTTGGCATTTACAAAGTAGGAACTGGTTCTATAGGTGAGCAAAAGTTTGGTGGAGTTATTGAAATTACCTCTCGTAATGGAGTTAAAACAAGCTATCCATTTAATTCATCTTACTTTGTTGCTCAGCCTTCTGCAACAGTTTCAGCTGACAAGATGAATGTATTTTATATAGGAGTTGATAACCCCGTTACAATTTCTGTACCCGGTGTAGCTAATGAGCGTGTTCGTGCCAGCATATCTAATGGTTCGCTTAGCCCAACCGGTGGTGGTCATTATATTGTTAAGGTTAGTGGCGGATCAGAGTCTGTTATTAATGTGTCGGCAGAAATTGATGGTGGCTCACGTGCTATGGGCCAAGCAACATTCCGTGTTAAACCTATTCCAACACCTATTCCTAAGGTTGCCAATAAAATTTCAGGAAACTTTACTAAAGCTGAAATTTTAGCTTCTCCGTATGTACTTGCTGTTCTTGAAAATTTCGATTTTGATTTAAGATATAATGTTGTTTCTTATAAATTTACCTATAAAAATGCTGCTGGCGACCTTATAGATATAGGTGGTCAAGGTTATATATTGAATGAGCAAATGAAGAATCTTATTCAAAATTCAAGAAGAGGAGATCGCTTTTGGATAGAAGATATTATAGCTGCCGGACCAACCGGTAGCAGGCAGATTGGATCAGTTACAATTAGAATCACTCAATAAAGATTGAAATATGAAAACGCTGTTTGTTTCTGTGGTTATAATGCTTGGTTTTACCATGGCATCTTTGGCGCAAGTTTTTGATACTCCGCCAGATAGAATTTGGGATAAAGAATACTATACCGATAGAGTTGCGGTTCCCTATCCGTTTATTCGAAAGGCTGATGTGTTTTTTGCTAAACGAATTTGGCGTGTTATTGATTTGCGAGAGAAAATGAATCACCCTTTGTTTTATCCTATGAGCCCCACAAATGGCAGAATCAGCCTTATGGGGACTATTTTAAAAGGAATAGAAGAAAATAGTATAACAGCGTATAGGGCATCTGATGATGAATTTAAATCTCCCATGTCACCTCAAGAAGTTCAAGCTATACTATTGAAAACCGATACGATTAAAGACCGTTTTGATCCATTTACCGGAGCACAGCTACAGGATACAGTTATTCAAACTGCCTTTGATGTTGCGTCGGTAACAATGTTCCGCCTTAAAGAAGATTGGGTTTTTGATAGTCAACGTTCTGTGCTTGAATGCCGTATTCTGGGTATTTGCCCGCTTAGGGAAGAATATGACAAAGATGGTAATCTAAAGGGTACACGCGCTGATTTTTGGATTTACTTTCCTGAAGCCAGAAATGTTTTTGTTAAAAATGAGGTATATAACCGATTCAACGACGGACAAAGGATGACATATGATGATTGGTTCTTTAAACGTCTTTTTAGTAGTTATGTTATTAAAGAATCAAACGTATATGATAGGTACATTGTAATGTATGCCACAAATCTTGATGCTTTGCTTGAAAGCGAAAGAATTGAAAACGACACATTCGTGTTTGAACACGACTTGTGGGAATACTAAAAAATTTAAATTTTAATTGCAAACTGCCTTCAATCCGAAGGCAGTTTTTTTATACCATTCCCCATGTTTCTCTGTCCAGACTTCTGTATTGTATTGCTTCTGCCAAATGATGATTATCAATTTGCACACTATTATCTAAGTCAGCAATAGTTCGTGCAACTTTAAGTATTCTGTCGTATGCTCTGGCAGAAAGTTTTAGCATATCCATGGCTTTTTGTAATAATATCTCGCCTTCAGGTTTAAGCTTACAATATTTTTGCATCATTACCGGAGTGATTTGTGCATTACATGTTGTATTGATATGCTCTGAAAACCTGTCTTGCTGTATTTTTCTTGCTTTGCTTACTCTTTCTCTAATTACTTCAGATGATTCACTTTTGCTTTTATCAGATAAACTGCTGAAAGGTACAGGCGTTACTTCTATATGAATATCTATTCTGTCTAATAATGGTCCTGAAATTCGGCTTAAATAGCGTCGTATGCTACCCGGAGAACACGAGCAATCTTTTTCCGGATGATTATAAAATCCGCATGGACATGGATTCATTGATGCTATTAGCATAACGGAAGCCGGATAATCAACTGAAAATTTAGCTCTTGAAATTGTTACAATGCGTTCTTCAAGTGGCTGGCGCATAACTTCAAGAGTAGTGCGCTTAAACTCTGGTAATTCATCAAGAAATAAAACACCGTTGTGTGCAAGACTAATTTCGCCTGGTTGAGGAAAAGTACCTCCACCAATAATGGCAACATCGCTTGCCGTGTGATGCGGTGTTCTGAAAGGCCTAATTTTCAAAAGACCTGAGCCATTAGGCAATTTACCTGAGACAGAATGAATTTTTGTGGTTTCCAGTGCCTCATTTAAAGTCATGGGAGGTAATATCGTTGGCAATCTTCGTGCAAGCATTGTTTTTCCACTACCCGGAGGACCTATCATTATAATATTATGCCCACCTGCTGCTGCAATTTCCATTACTCGTTTTACATTTTCTTGCCCTTTAACATCACTAAAGTCAACAGAGTAATTCGCGTTATTATTAAATGTTAAATCAATTTTTGTAGCATATGGTTTGATATCGGATTTGCCTTCAAGAAATTCTACAACTTCATTTAAATCATTAATTGCATATACATTTAAACCTTCAACAACACAAGCTTCATGTGCGTTGGCAAGAGGCACTATTATTCCGCTGAAGTTATTTTTTTTGGCTTCAATTGCAGCAGAAAGAACACCTTTGACAGGAGCGATTGTCCCATCAAGAGACAACTCACCTATAATTACCAGTTTTGATAATATCTCACTTTTTATCTGGCTCGAAGCTGCCAATACAGCAATTGAAATAGCCAAATCGTATGCTGAACCTTCTTTTTTCATATCTGCAGGCGCAAGATTAATTACTACCCTGCGACCGGGATATTTAAACCCATTATTTATTAAAGCCGTTCTTATACGCTCTATGCTTTCTTTTACTGCATTATCAGGTAAACCTGCTATAAAGGTCTTAGTGCCGGCCTGTACATCTACCTCAACGGATACGGTATAAGCCTCGATTCCATGAATAGCACAGCAAAACGTTTTAACAAGCATAATTTTAAACTGATATAAATTAACAAAAATAAATAAAACCATATTGATTTTATCCAAAAATGGAATTATTTTTGTAAAGTTATAAAAACTATGAAACGTATATTTAATATTTTGATGCTTGCTGTTTTAGGTATGGCATTTTTAGTTGCCTGCCAGCCGGATGATGATGATGACGACAATAAAGATGCCCGTTTAAATTATCAGGGTGAATGGTTGTGCAGTGAAATAGGAGGGCAATCTTATACGGTAAATATTGCCATTGATTCAAATACACAGTCACAAATTAAGTTATTCAACTTTCATCACCAAGGTTTTGAAGAAAAGGTTAATGCGATTGTTTCCAACACCACTTTAACTATAAACCCGCAAACCATGTGTATGGGCGCTCTTAACGTTGAAGGCACCGCAACTTTGCAGAATAATAAAACAACTTTAGATTTTTACTACACAGTCAATAACGGGGTAGATCTTGATACCGTAAGAGCTGTTTATACAAAGAAGTAATTCTGATTTTAATCTGGCAATAAAGTTTCCAATACAATTAGGCTGTCAAGGGCTTTATTAGTTATTATTTTAAATTTTTCGGGTTGACTAGTCCAGTATAAAAACGATCTGGATATTTTATTTGTGTCGCAATTGTATTTTTCCAGCATTAGGTTATAATAATGTGAAATATAGGGATATATGTCTTTGCCTTCGCGTTCGTGCTGCCTAATAGAAGATTCTGTTATATAAAAATCTATTAATAATATTTTCATGGAATCTTCTGAAAAGACAGGCCCATTAATGGTTTCTGCTTTTTCCGATGTGCACGAAACAGTAGAAAAAAACAAATAAATAAAAAAAATAATTAATACTTGCTTTTGCATACTGCAAATATACAAAGCTTGGTTGATTGTTTTGCAGTTCATTTAAAGTCAAACAAAAATAACAATATTACTTGGTGATTTCTGTTTTTATTTCGTCTATCAAACCGATTTCAACAAGATTATTGCTTGGAGTGAATTTAAGGGCTAAGCTAATTAAGCACATTAATATAACCCTAATAATATATCTTTTATCGAAGATTGCTACTTGAGGTTTGTTTTTTTCACGCTAAGGATTAAAAGAAATGATAAAGACAGGGACACGCTACCAATTATTATCATCATGTTGTATCCCGGAGAATTTAAAAGTCTAAATAAAATACCTAATGTTGATATAGATAAGCTCATCCATATAAGTTTATCAATAAATATCACTTGGGCATTATTTTCACCAGCTAATGGCTCAAAAGATTTAAAAAAATATATTATTGCCAGTAATGTAAGTAATATCGTTGGTAAAGTCATATTTATGATACCTGCTGATTTAAGAGCTAAGGACAAAAGAAACAGCAAGAAAATTAATGTTTCAAGAATATTAAGTCTTTTTGAAATCATGCTGCCAATTTTAGTAAAATTGTTGTTTTGTTGAACTTGCATGGTATGCTTTTTTAGTTTAAAATATCTTATTTATCTAGCAAAATCAAATATAGAAAACATTTTATATTCTTGTATTAAATGAATGCATTTGGCTGTTCAAATAATTTTATATATTTGCATACAATTTCATGGTCTCTTGGCCGAGTGGCTAGGCGCCGGTCTGCAAAACCGTTTACTCCGGTTCGATTCCGGAAGAGACCTCAACATTAGGTATCTGCTATGATATTTAATGTGGGGGAAATCTAAACCTTCGTGACTATTCACGAAGGTTTTTTGTTTTATTAAAGTGGTTCTATATTACTAGCTTATTCATTACTTAATCACATGCAAAAACCCCCACAATTTTATTGCAGGGGTTCAGGCTTCTATTATTTAAACTAATAAAAATGTGTTTGTTTTAAGCTTCACCGGCAGGAGAAAACATTTGGTATGGTGGCACTTGTTCGTGTTCAGTAATCTCTCCAAAAGTTTTTTCGTACTTTGAAATATTTTCGGCCAGAGCTTTTAATAAGCGTTTAGCATGATTTGGTGTCATTATTATTCGCGATTTCACTTTTGCTTTGGGCATACCGGGCATTATACTAACAAAATCCAGTATAAACTCAGCGCTTGAATGCGATATAATGGCCAAATTAGCATAACTACCTTCAGCAACATCAGCTGTTAGCTCAATGTTTAATGAATTTTCTTGTTTTTTTCTGTCATCCATATCATGCGTGTTCTAAGGTTTCCTCTTGTGAAGCCAGTAGAGATTGATATTCTTCCATTGACCCAACAACAAGGTCGTCATATTCTCTCAATCCTGTTCCTGCAGGAATAAGATGTCCGACTATAACATTTTCTTTCAATCCCATTAATGTATCTCTTTTACCGTTAACAGCTGCTTCCGTAAGAACTTTGGTTGTTTCCTGGAATGATGCAGCAGAAAGTAAACTTTCAGTTTGTAAAGCAGCCCTGGTAATACCTTGTAATATTTGATTGGCAGTTGCAGGCTGAGCGTCTCTTGCTTCAACAAGTACTTTATCTTTTCGTTTCAGCATAGAGTTTTCGTCACGCAGTTTACGTGCTGAAACAATAGCTCCGGCTTTTAAAACTTCGCTATCACCGGCAGAAATGATGTACTTTTTATTGAAAACCGAGTCATTTTCTTCCTGGAATTCAATCTTATTCACTAATTCTCCTTCAAGAAATTTTGTATCACCAGGGTCAAGAATTTCCACTTTGCGCATCATTTGACGAACAATAGTTTCAAAATGCTTATCGTTAATTTTAACTCCTTGTAAACGATAAACTTCTTGAATTTCATTAACAAGATACTCCTGAACTTTTGTAGGCCCTTTAATTGCTAAAATATCTCCCGGAGAAATAGCGCCATCTGAAAGAGGAGTACCGGCTTTTATAAAGTCATTTTCCTGAGCCAGAATTTGTTTTGTAGTAGGAATAAGATAACGTTTTTCTTCTCCTGTTTTTGAAGTAATTATGACTTCTTTGTTACCTCTTTTTAGTTTGGGGCCAAAGCTCACAATTCCATCAATTTCTGCTACCACAGCCGGATCCGATGGGTTTCGGGCTTCGAATAATTCTGTTACCCTTGGTAGTCCTCCGGTAATATCACCGGCCTTTCCTAAGGTTCTTGGTATTTTAGCAATTACATCACCGGCTTTAATTTTTGTACCTTCTTCTATTGTAATGTGTGCACCAACAGGAAGGTCATAACGTTTAAGCTCTTCTTTGGTAGATGAAACTATTTTTGCGGCGGGTGTTCTGGCTTTTTGACGACTTTCAATAATTACTTTATCATGGAATCCTGTTTGTTCGTCAGACTCTTCGCGGTAAGTAATATTTTCAACAACATCTTCAAAAATAATTTTACCTGAAACCTCGGAAAGAATAACAGCGTTATATGGATCCCATTCACAAATTAGGCCTCCTTTTTCAATTTGTTGACCGTTTTCAACAAACAAATGGGCTCCGTAAGGTATATTTGCACTTTGCAATATTGCCAAAGTTTTAGGGTGTCGTATTCTCATTTCAGCTGAACGGCCCATAACAATTTTTGACACACCACCTTCATCTGTTTTTGAATCAATACATCTTAGTTCGTCTATTTCCAAAACACCGTCGTATCTGGCTTCAATTTTAGAGGAAATTGACATATTGGATGCGGCACCCCCAATGTGGAATGTACGCAGGGTAAGCTGAGTACCTGGCTCTCCAATTGATTGTGCGGCAATTACTCCTACAGCTTCTCCTTTTTGAACCATTCTTCCGGTGGCCAAGTTTCTGCCATAACATTTAGCGCAAACACCACGTTTCGATTCACAAGTTAAAACTGAGCGTATTTCTACCTCTTCTATATGTGCTTCTTCAATAGCCTTTGCATATTCTTCGGTAATTTCTTGACCCTCTTCGATGATAAGTTCGCCTGAAATTGGATTATAAATATTATGCAGAGTTACACGACCAAGAATTCTGTCGAAAAGATTTTCTACAATTTCTTCGTTTTTCTTAAGAGCAGTTACTGTTAAGCCACGTAACGTACCACAATCTTTTTCATTTATAATTACATCTTGCGCAACATCTACCAAGCGGCGAGTTAGATAACCGGCATCAGCAGTTTTAAGAGCCGTATCGGCAAGACCCTTTCGTGCACCGTGAGTTGAAATAAAGTATTCAAGAACCGACAAGCCCTCTTTAAAATTGGATATAATAGGATTCTCAATAATCTCACTTCCAGTTGCGCCCGCTTTTTGCGGCTTAGCCATCAAACCACGCATTCCGGATAACTGACGAATCTGTTCTTTAGAACCTCTAGCACCCGAATCAAGCATCATATAAACAGAATTAAATCCATCATGATCTTTGGATAATTTGTCTATTAATACTTTTGTTAGTTTTGAATTGGTATGGGTCCAGACATCAATGATCTGATTATATCTCTCGTTATTTGTGATGAAGCCCATATTATAATTACCCATTACTTCGTCAACCTGACTGATGGCCTCGTTTATAAGGATTTCTTTTTCTTCAGGAACAATAATATCGCCGAGATTAAACGATAAACCTCCTTTAAATGCCATCTGGAATCCGAGAGATTTAATATCATCAAGGAACTTTGCGGCTTCAATATTATCAGTATTTTTGAGAACTACACCAATGATATCACGCAATGCTTTTTTTGTCAGCAGGGTATTAATAAAATCAATGTTTTTTGGAACAACTTGATTAAATAAAACACGTCCAACTGTTGTTTCTTCTATTTTGGTGTTTCCGTTTTTGTCGGTTAAACGCACTTTAATCACTGCATGAAGGTCAGCCTTTTGTTCATTATAGGCAATAATAACTTCATCCGGTGAATAAAAAGTAATTCCTTCGCCTTTAACAATATGTTCCTTTGTGCTTTTTCTGCTCTTGGTCATATAATAAAGACCCAATACCATATCTTGTGATGGTACGGTAATAGGAGCTCCATTTGCAGGATTTAAAATATTATGTGGCGAGAGCATTAGTAATTGAGCTTCTAATATTGCTTCATTACTTAATGGAACATGCACAGCCATTTGGTCACCATCAAAGTCGGCATTAAAAGCTGTACATACAAGCGGATGTAATTGAATAGCCTTACCTTCAATCAGTTTCGGCTGGAATGCCTGAATACCAAGTCGGTGCAGAGTAGGGGCGCGGTTAAGCAAAACAGGATGTCCCTTTAAAACATTTTCAAGAATATCCCATACAACAGGATCTTTTCTGTCAACTATTTTTTTCGCAGACTTTACGGTTTTAACAATGCCTCTTTCAAGCATTTTGCGAATAATAAATGGCTTAAATAATTCTGATGCCATTTCTTTTGGTAAACCACACTCGTTAAGTTTGAGTTCGGGACCAACTACAATAACAGAACGACCTGAATAATCAACACGTTTACCAAGAAGATTTTGACGAAAACGACCTTGTTTTCCTTTTAAACTATCTGAAAGCGATTTTAGAGCGCGATTAGATTCGGTTTTTACTGCATTTACCTTTCTGCTATTGTCAAATAATGAATCTACAGCTTCCTGAAGCATTCGTTTTTCATTCCTTAAAATAACATCCGGAGCTTTGATTTCTATAAGTCGTTTCAAACGATTATTACGTATAATGACACGACGATATAAATCATTCAAATCCGAAGATGCAAAGCGACCTCCATCAAGCGGAACTAAAGGACGAAGCTCTGGAGGAATAACGGGAACAACTTTTATAACCATCCATTCAGGTCTGTTTTCAATACGCTTATTACCATCACGTAATGATTCAACAACTTGCAATCGCTTTAAAATATCCGATTTTCGTTGTTGTGATGTTTCTTTATTGGCTTTATCTCTTAATTCAGGAGAGAGCTCTTCTAAATTAATGCTGGACAGTAAGTCATATAAAGCCTCACCGCCCATTTTTGCAACAAATTTATTAGGGTCGCTATCGTCTAATAATTGATTTTCACGTGGAAGAGTTTCCATTATCTGAAAATATTCTTCCTCGCTTAAAAAGTCATTTTTCTTAAATCCGTCTGCTTCTTTAATACCGGGGTTAACAATTACATATTTTTCGTAATATATAATTTGCTCCAGTTTTTTTGAAGGTAAGCCTAAAAGCAAACCAATTTTATTAGGAAGTGACCGGAAAAACCAAATGTGTGCAACGGGAACAGTTAACTGAATGTGTCCCATGCGTTCGCGTCTTACCTTTTTTTCTGTAACTTCAACACCACATCTGTCACAAACAATGCCTTTATAACGAATACGCTTGTATTTACTACAATGGCACTCATAATCTTTAACAGGGCCGAAAATTCTCTCACAAAATAATCCATCTCTTTCGGGCTTGTATGTTCTGTAATTTACTGTTTCTGGCTTCGTAACTTCTCCAAAAGACATTTCCAGAATTTTTTCCGGAGACGCCAGGCTTACTATTATGCTCGAAAAGTTACTTTTAGGTGCGTTTTCTCTTCTAAATGCCATATGTTGACTTTTGAAATTCTAAAAAAAATTTATTCAAATGTTATATTGAGACCAAGACCTTTGAGCTCATGAACCAAAACGTTGAAAGATTCAGGGATTCCCGGTTTAGGCATAGGTTCTCCTTTAACAATAGCCTCGTATGATTTGGCACGACCCATAACATCATCCGATTTAATTGTAAGTACTTCACGTAGAATGTGAGCAGCACCAAATGCCTCAAGAGCCCAAACTTCCATCTCGCCAAATCGTTGACCACCAAACTGAGCTTTCCCGCCAAGAGGCTGCTGGGTAATAAGAGAGTATGGTCCAATTGAACGTGCGTGCATCTTGTCATCTACTAAGTGATGAAGCTTTAGCATATAAATTACGCCAACTGTTGCAGGCTGATCAAAATAATTTCCTGTTCCACCATCTCTCAAGTAGGTTTTACCATTTTTTGGTAACCCCGCTTTTTCAAGATACTCGTTGATTTGATTAACATTTGCCCCATCAAAAATTGGAGTAGAAAACTTCAATCCTAATTTTGAACCTGCCCAGGCAAGTATGGTTTCGTAAATTTGACCTAAGTTCATACGACTGGGTACCCCGAGCGGGTTTAAAACGATATCTACGGGAGTACCATCGTTTAAGTACGGCATATCTTCATCACGCACAATACGGGCTACTATACCTTTGTTACCATGTCGTCCTGCCATCTTGTCGCCAACTCTTAGTTTACGTTTCTTGGCAATATAAACTTTTGCTAATTGAACAATACCTGTGGGCAATTCGTCACCAACTTGTGTAACAAATTTTTTGCGCTGATAAACGCCTAAAATTTCTTTGTATTTTATCTCGTAATTATGCAATAAGCGCTGAATCAATTCATTAACTTTTGCATCTTTTGTCCAGTTGGTAGGATTAATGCTTATAAAATCAATGTTATTAAGCACTTTTGCCGTAAATTTTGTTCCTTTTGATATAATCTCTTGTCTTAGATTATTCGAAACTCCCTGGCAAACTTGTCCGTCCGTGATTACAAGAATTTTTTCAATTAAGCGTTTACGTATTTCGGAAACTTGTTGTTCAAATTCGTTTTCTAGTGAATCAAGTGTTGATTTTTCTTTAGTTTTTGTCTTTTTATCTTTTATAGAACGACTGAACAATTTTTTGTCAATAACAATACCACTAACTCCCGGAGGTGCTTTAAGAGAAGCATCTTTAACGTCACCGGCTTTATCGCCAAAAATTGCTCTAAGCAATTTTTCTTCAGGTGTTGGGTCAGTTTCTCCTTTTGGAGTTATCTTGCCAATTAGAATATCTCCTTCTTTAACTTCTGCCCCAACTCTTATTAGTCCATTTGAATCTAAATTTTTAATGGCCTCCATGCTAACATTTGGAATATCGCTTGTAAGTTCCTCAATACCTCTTTTAGTATCGCGAACTTCCATGATAAATTCCTCAATATGGATTGATGTGAAAATATCTTCACGAACAACTCTTTCAGATATTACAATAGCATCTTCAAAGTTATATCCTTTCCAAGGCATAAATGCCACCAGTAAGTTACGGCCAAGAGCTAATTCGCCATTGTCGGTTGCATATCCTTCACAAAGAACTTGTCCTTTATGAACCTTTTGTCCTTTTTTAACAATTGGCTTAAGATTAATCGTTGTGTTTTGATTTGTCTTAGCAAACTTTGTTAAATGATATGTTTTTAAATCATCTTCGAATGAAACCAATTTTTCGGTTTCATTTCTATTGTATCGTATGGTAATTTTACATGAGTCAACCTTTTCAACAATCCCATCTCCTTCCGCATTTATTAGTACCCTGCTGTCTTGTGCAACCTTTCCTTCTAAACCGGTAGCTACAATCGGAGCTTCAGGAGAAAGAAGCGGAACGGCCTGTCTCATCATGTTTGAACCCATAAGTGCACGGTTTGCATCATCGTGTTCCAAGAATGGGATTAACGACGCTGCTATTGATGCAATTTGATTTGGAGCAACATCCATCATGTCAAGATCCATATTCTCAACAATAGGATAGTCCGCCAGGTGGCGTGATTTTATTTTTTCTTCAATAAAATGTCCTTTTTCATCAATAGGTGTGTTGGCATGCGCAATTATTTTTTCTTCTTCGTCTTCCGCTGAAAAATACACGGGCAGGGTTTTAAGATCAACTACCCCTTTTGTAACTTTTCTATACGGGGTTTCAATGAAACCGAGATCGTTTATTTTTGCATAAACACAAAGAGATGAGATAAGACCAATATTGGGACCTTCAGGAGTTTCAATTGTACATAGGCGTCCATAGTGGGTATAGTGAACGTCACGAACTTCAAAACCTGCTCTTTCTCTTGATAAACCACCGGGACCCAGGGCCGAAATACGTCGTTTATGGGTTAATTCAGACAATGGATTAGTCTGATCCATAAATTGTGAAAGCTGATTAGTTCCAAAAAATGAGTTGATAACTGATGATAACGTTTTCGCATTAATCAAATCAATGGGTTTGAAAACTTCGTTATCCCTTACGTTCATTCTTTCACGGATTGTACGGGCCATACGTGCAAGCCCAACCCCAAATTGAGCATACAATTGTTCTCCTACAGTCCTAACACGTCGATTAGACAAGTGGTCAATATCATCAACGTCAGCTTTACTGTTTATTAACTCGACTAAATATTTAATTATATCAATAATATCTTCTTTCGTCAAGATACGGTCTTCGCTTTTCTGCCTTCCCAGTTTGCGGTTAATTCTGTAACGACCAACTTCACCTAAATCATAACGTTTATCGGAGAAGAATAACTTATCAATAATACCTCTTGCGGTTTCTTCATCAGGTGGTTCGGCATTACGTAATTGTCTGTAGATATACTCAACAGCTTCTTTTGAGTTATTTGCCGTATCTTTTTGTAATGTATTGAATATAACGCTGAAGTCAGCATTTGCTGCATCTTCTTTATGCAGCAGAACTGTTTTAACTCCGCTGTTTGCGATTATATCAATGTGTTTTTCTTCAATAACTGTTTCGCGTTCCAAAATAACTTCAGTACGCTCCATTGAAACAACTTCGCCTGTATCCTCATCAACAAAATCTTCAACCCAGGCTTTAACAACTCTGGCTGCTAAGCGTCGTCCAACTTCCTTTTTTATGGCAGCTTTTGAGACTTTAATTTCTTCAGCCAAGTCAAAAAGTTCAAGAATTTGTTTATCGCTTTCCCAGCCAATGGCTCTAAGAAGGGTTGTTACGGGCAATTTCTTTTTACGGTCGATATAAGCATACATGACATTATGAATGTCTGTAGCAAATTCCATCCACGATCCTTTAAAAGGAATAATACGTGCTGAATACAATATAGCTCCATTTGGATGTCGGCTTGACCCGAAAAATACGCCCGGACTGCGGTGTAATTGAGAAACAACAACGCGTTCGGCACCATTTATAACAAACGTGCCTTTATCGGTCATATACGGAATCATACCTAAATAAACATCCTGTGTAATGGTTTCGAAATCCTCATGCTCAGGATCTGTACAATAAAGTTTTAATTTTGCCTTTAATGGTACACTATACGTTAATCCGCGTTCAATGCACTCTTCAATGGAATAGCGTGGTGGATCAATATAATAATCCAAAAATTCAAGAACGAAATTATTTCTTGTATCCGAAATTGGAAAGTTTTCTGCAAAAACTTTATAAAGCCCTTCATTTTTTCTGTTATCAGGGGTTGTCTCCAATTGGAAAAAGTCCTGAAAGGACTTAACTTGAATTTCAAGGAAATCCGGATATTCCGGTTGAGAGGTTGACGCAAAATTTACTCTCTGGTTTTTGGGGTTTGTTGTCAATGTAGTATGGTTTTATGTTGATCAACAATTATTATATTAAATGGTTAAGACCTCTATCTAGTAAAGAGAGGTCTTAACCGGGAAAAGCAAGTACGAAGTTATTTAATTTCAACTTCTGCACCAGCTTCTTCAAGTGCTTTTTTCAATGCATCGGCTTCGTCTTTACCAACTTTTTCTTTGATAGCTTTTGGAGCGGCATCAACTAATTCCTTAGCTTCTTTTAATCCAAGACTGGTAAGTTCTTTCACTAATTTAACAACAGCCAATTTTGCCTGTCCGGCATTTTTGAGGATTACATCAAATTCACTTTTTTCTTCTGCTACTGCATCAGCCGGACCTGCTGCTGCGGCAACTACTGTTGCTGCTGCAGGCTCAATTCCGTAATCATCTTTTAATATCTGTAGAAGTTCTGTTACTTCTTTCACAGTTAGGTTAACTAACTGTTCAGCAAAAGCTTTTAAATCTGCCATTTTTATTTCTTTTTTTTACGGTTAAACATTTAATTAAGCGGCGTCTTTGTCTACAATGGTTTTCAGTGCACCAGCCACTTTAATAGCGGATGATTTAAGGGCCAATACCACATCAGCGACAAGTTCGTTTTTGGTTTTAATTCCTGCAAGGAATCCTAATTGTTCATCGCCAATTACGGTCATGTCCATTACATAAGCTCCTTTCAGCAAAGGCAATTTGGATTTCTTACGAAATTCTTGTATTAATGCTGCTGGGGCTTTAGGTACATCTGATAACATTACAGCGGAAGAGCCTTTCAATACCGAAATAAGCCCTGAAAAATCTTTTCCTGAATTTTCCAGCGCCATTTTCAGTAAGGTGTTTTTTACCATTTGTAGTTTAATGTCTCGCTTGAAACACATTTTTCTAAATGTGGAAGTTTGTTCGGCATCAAGACCTAAAATGTCTGCTACATAAACTACTTCGTACTTTTTAAGTGTTTCAGTAAGCTCAGCTACAATTTGGTTTTTATCTTCCCTTGTTTTCATAAGTTGAACTTTCTGTTATATTTTAGTTGGTGATACTTTTAACATCTATATGTATCCCCGGACTCATTGTACTCGATAAATACACACTTTTTACGTATGTTCCCTTGGTGGTGGTTGGCTTAAGCTTGATAATAGTTGATAAAAGTTCTCTTGCATTGTCCTCTAATTTTTCAACTGAAAAAGAAGATTTTCCAACTGAAGAGTGGATAATACCGTATTTGTCAACTTTAAAATCAATTTTACCTGCTTTTACGTCATTTACAGCTTTGCCAACATCCATGGTAACAGTTCCTGTTTTAGGATTTGGCATTAAGCCTCTTGGTCCTAAAATTTTTCCAAGTGCACCTACCTTAGGCATAACATTAGGAGTAGTAATAACAACATCAACATCTGTCCAGCCTTCTTTAATTTTGGCTATATAATCATCAAGACCCACATAATCTGCTCCTGATGTTTTTGCCTCTTCTTCTTTTTCAGGACCGCAAAGAACTAAGACTCTGACTGTTTTTCCTGTACCGTGTGGAAGCGTCACGGTACCGCGAACCATTTGGTTTGCTTTTCTGGGATCAACTCCAAGTCGAACATCGAGATCAACAGATGAATCAAATTTTGTATAGGAAATTTCCTTAACAATTTTCAATGCATCAGTCAATGTATATTGAGCGGTTTTATCGAATTTGCTTAAGGCTTCTTTTCTTTTTTTTGAAATCCTCGCCATATCAGTACTTTTTTATATTGTGCTTTAATTTAGAAAGGACTAGTCCCCGTTATTTTTATTCCCATGCTACGAGCAGTTCCTGCTACCATACGCATGGCTGACTCAATTGTAAAACAGTTTAAATCAACCATTTTAACTTCTGCTATTGATTGAACCTGCTCCCAAGTAACAGATGCAACTTTATCGCGGTTTGGCTGACCTGAACCTTTTTGGATTTTAGCTTTTTCCATCAATTGTACTGCAACCGGCGGGGTTTTTACAATAAAGTCAAAGGATTTGTCTTTATAAACCGTTATTATTACAGGTAGTAATTTACCAGCCTGATCCTGAGTACGTGCGTTAAACTGCTTGCAGAACTCCATTATATTAACACCCTTGGCACCCAATGCAGGTCCTACAGGTGGAGAGGGATTTGCAGCTCCTCCTTTAATTTGCAGTTTAATTAATCCAGCAACTTCTTTTGCCATGTGATTTCTTTTTTACTCGTTTATTATTCTTTTTCAACTTGCATAAAACTCAATTCAAGAGGAGTTTTTCTGCCAAATATTTTAACCATTACTTTAAGTTTTTTGCGCTCTTCGTTAACCTCTTCAATAATTCCTGAGAAACTATTGAATGGGCCATCGATTACACGTACTGACTCTCCAACAAGAAAAGTTTCATACATTTCTTCTCCTTTATCGGCCAATTCATCAACCTTACCTAAAATGCGGTTGACTTCGTTTTGCCTCATTGGGATAGCTTCTCCTTTATTGCCCAAAAAACCTAAAACACCGGGTATATTTTTTATTACGTGTTCTATTTCACTATCAAGAATAGCTTCAATAAGAATATATCCAGGAAAGAAATTTCTTTCTTTGGTAACTTTTTTGCCTTTACGTATTTGAAATACCTTCTCCATGGGTATTAATACCTGAGATACAGCATCTTGAATACCAAGACGAACAATCTCATTATCAATGTATTGCTTGATTTTCTTTTCGCTCCCGCTAACTGCACGGACTACATACCATTTCTTTGTTTCTTCGCTGCTCATTGGTATTTTTTGCTTAACTTATGCTCCGTAAATCAGTTTAAGAATATTTTCGAAAGAAAGGTTCATCAATAATACAACAAATGCTATAATGAGTGAAGCAATTGAAACGACTATGGCGCTTTCGGTAAGTTCAGACAATGTTGGCCAACTTACTTTGTTTAGCATTTCGTTTTTTGTTTCTATTATACTATTAAAAAGTTTTCGCATTTTAAAAGTTTTCTTTCCTTATTTGCACGGGTGGTAGGGATCGAACCCACAGCCTACGGTTTTGGAGACCGCCACTCTACCAATTGAGCTACACCCGTGTGTAAGAAGTATTTAACTTTTATTAAATGCTAAATACTTCTTACCAAAGGTTTGTTATTAGTCTAAAATTTCTGTTACCTGACCGGCACCTACGGTTCTACCGCCTTCGCGAATAGCAAAACGTAAGTTCAAATTCATAGCAATCTCTGTAATTAAATTAACAGTGATTGAGAGGTTGTCGCCGGGCATAACCATTTCCACGCCATCAGGAAGAATAACTTCACCTGTAACGTCAGTAGTGCGGAAATAAAATTGAGGACGATATTTATTGTGGAATGGGGTGTGACGACCACCTTCTTCTTTTTTCAAAATAACAACCTCTGCTTTAAATTGTTTATGAGGTTTTATTGAGCCAGGCTTGGCAATAACCATACCACGGCGGATTTCGTTTTTGTCGATACCACGGAGGAGGAGACCAACATTGTCACCGGCTTCACCGCGATCTAATATTTTGCGGAACATTTCAACTCCGGTTACAACTGATTTAAGTTTTTCTGCTCCTAAACCAAGAATATCAACAGGATCTCCCGAGTTAATAACGCCGGTTTCTATACGACCGGTGGCAACAGTACCACGACCTGTAATAGAAAATACGTCTTCAACGGGCATCAAGAATTCTTTATCAACGTCACGTGTTGGAATTGGAATGTAGCTGTCAACAGCGTCCATTAATTCCATAACTTTTTCAACCCATTTAGGTTCTTTGTTCAAGCCACCTAAAGCAGAACCACGAATAATAGGAGTATTGTCGCCATCAAATCCATAGAAGCTTAAAAGATCACGAATGTCCATTTCAACAAGGTCTAAAAGCTCAGGATCGTCAACAAGGTCAACTTTATTCATGAAAACTACCATTCTTGGAACACCAACCTGGCGAGCTAAAAGAATATGCTCACGAGTTTGGGGCATAGGTCCATCTGTTGAAGCAACAACCAAAATAGCACCATCCATTTGAGCAGCTCCGGTAACCATGTTCTTAACATAGTCGGCGTGACCGGGACAGTCAACGTGAGCGTAGTGACGATTTGCTGTCTGATATTCAACGTGTGAAGTGTTAATGGTAATACCACGTTCTTTTTCTTCAGGAGCATTGTCGATAGAATCGAATGATCTGAACTCTGCATATCCTTTGTCTGCAAGAATAGAAGTGATAGCGGCAGTTAACGTCGTTTTACCATGGTCAACGTGACCGATGGTTCCGATGTTAACATGCGGTTTACTGCGATCGAATTTTTCTTTTGCCATGCTGTTTGTCTGTTTTTTTTGTTACTGTTTATTTAAAATATCGAAAGAGCCTTTGGGGAGAGTTGAACTCCCGACCCCTTCCTTACCAAGGAAGTGCTCTACCCCTGAGCTACAAAGGCGTTCTTTGAGCGGAAGACGGGGCTCGAACCCGCCACCTAAAGCTTGGAAGGCTTTCGCTCTACCAAATGAGCTACTTCCGCTTAATTTTTTTGTGGGGAGAGAAGGATTCGAACCTCCGAAGGTTTCCCAACAGATTTACAGTCTGCCCCATTTAGCCACTCTGGAATCTCCCCTTTAATAAATTTCAAAAGTTATGAGCCGATGAAGGGACTCGAACCCCCGACAGGCGGTTTACAAAACCGCTACTCTACCAACTGAGTTACATCGGCTTTTGAAAATATTATTTTATCACGATGTTAAAAAACTTTCCTATTTAGCTCCTTTTCATATTAAAAAAAGCAGTCCCTAAAATTGGGACTGCAAAAGTACAAAGATTTTTTATTTCTCCAAACAATTATTAAAAAAATATTTTAATGTTGTTGTTTTGCCTTATGTTTTGATAATTGTTTTTTTAATGCATCTACCGCTAAATCAGTAGCTTCCTCAAAAGTCTTGCATTGTTTCTTGGCAAATAAATCGTTACCTGGAATATTTAGCCTTATTTCGGCTATTTTATTTTCCTGATTTGTCGAATTTTCTAGGCGTAGCGTAACCTCCCCGCTTATCAAATTTTCGTAATTACCACCTAATTTTGACACTTTTTCATTAATAAAATCCTCAAGCTTTTTATCAGCTTTAAATTTTACCGTATTAATACTGATTTTCATAATTTTTCCTCCTTTTTAGGATTTTGGGTGAAACTTATTATAGACTTCTTTTAACTTTTTTATGTTTGTGTGGGTGTATATCTGAGTTGCCGATAAATTTGCATGACCTAGAAGTTCTTTAATCGAATTTAAATCGGCACCATTTTGAAGCATGTGGGTGGCAAATGTATGCCTTATTACGTGTGGACTCTTTTTCTTTAACGTAGTCGATTCTTCCAAAAATTCATGTATTGTACGATAAACAAATTTTGGATATAATTTCTTACCGGTATTTGTAAGAAAATAATAAGGCTCGGTGTCTAAATCGTCAAACCATTGATTTTTTAAATCGTCATATCGTTTCATACGTTCAAGCAAATGCTTACTAAACGGAATAATTCGTTCTTTATTTCTTTTGCCTAAAACTTTTATTGTACAATTACCATAATCTATATCGTTTTCTTTTATCCCTATTAATTCGCTCAAGCGCATACCCGTAGCATAAAGCACTTCAAATATTAAATGATTTCGGTACTCCGGATAATATAGTTCTTTATCATTGAAGTCCATTATCTTTTGAAATGACTTTTCATCACCGAAAACTGGTAGCTGAGAGGGCAGCTTGGGTAGGGGAATACCTTTTGTCGGATTTGTTTCAGTTTCTCCTATATATATAAGGTATCTGTAAAACGATGATAAAGCTGTTCGTTTTCTCCTTAAACTGTATGGATTGTAATTTTTTGCAGCCATATCTGCCAGCCATGAACGAATAACAGATGGCGTACATTTGGCAAATGGCAAAGACTGATAATTGGTTTTTAAATATTCATTAAATGAATCCAGGTCAGTACGATATGAAGTTGCAGTATGAGCCGAGTATCTTTTTTCTTTAATAAGGTATGTTATAAAACGGTCAATCATAAAAAAATCCCACTAATCGATGCTTAATGGGATAAAGATAATAATTTATTACTCAAAAGTCAAGTTTTAACCATTCATTTGTTTCGAAATCATTCGTTGAACATACAGAGCTTTTGATTTAACTTCTCTTTTGCGTTCAGAGGGCTTTGTAAATTTTTGACGGTCACGAAGCTCACGAGCCACTCCTGTTTTTTCGAATTTGCGTTTGAGTTTTTTTAACGCTTTGTCAATGGTATCACCTTCCTTTAGTGTAACAATAATCATAAATCGATTCTCCTTTCGATTGGTTATTAATTTGGGGTGCAAAGATATAAAAAAAATTATAGCAAACGATTTATTTGCTTAATATTTTTTATGCGTTAACTTAAAAATCTTTTATATGTAATTATGTGCTTCTAAAACACTTCATCTTCCTTAATTACATTATATAATACTCCTGCATTTTTCAATTTGGAGGTAATTAAATCCATAAAAGAAATTCGTATGGCACAATCAATGCTGCATTTATTATCGAATAGCTGACTTTTAATTTTTACGCCTTCTGTTTGGATAATATTCATAACCTTGCTGATTTCAGGATAACTGAATTCAAGATGTAATACGTTAGACATGTATTTTTCAATAATGTTTGTTTCGCTTAAAGCCATTTTAGTTGCTGTTTTGTAGGCGTTAATTAATCCGGGAACACCTAATTTGGTTCCGCCAAAATATCTTATTACAACAGCCAGAATATTTGTTACATCATGAGAAAGCAGCTGGTTGAAAATTGGCTTTCCTGCACTACCTGATGGTTCTCCATCGTCATTGGAGCGGGATATTTCTTTTTTAAATCCCAGAATATATGCATAGCAATGATGCCTTGCGTCAAAGTATTCTTTTTTGAGTTGTGATTGTATTTCTTTAATTTCCGCTTCATTGCTTGCAGGGAAAACATGTCCGATAAATCTGCTGTTGCGGTCTTTAAAAGTAGCTTGTCCGTGCTTTTCTATGGTTAAAAAAGAATCACCCATTGCTAACAGCTATTAATATTATTGCAATAATTGCCAAAAATAACCCAAAAAAATTCCATTTAGTCAAATTTTCTTTAAAAAATATTACTCCCGTAAATGCGCCCAGACTAACAATTCCCGCATTGAAAATCGGAATAAAAACAGTTACGTCTGTAGTAGAAAGCCCGTTCAAAAAAAACAATGTAGAATACCAATTTAATATGCCAAGTACTATACCGGCAATAATATTTTTGAATTTAATGCTTGTTTTGTTTATTATTCTGTTGTAAAAAACCAAAATTGTGCAAATTAAAAATGAAACTGCAAATGCTATTGTAAGATAGTTTATATAATCGTCATTATTTCTTAAAAAATAAAATTGTGCACTTTTTAAAAGCGAATCGTTGGTTCCATTACCAATAAATAAAAGCAGAGGAAGTAATATTAAAGTGCTTTTGAGTTTGTTGAACCCTTTGTTTTTAAAAATAAAGTAAAAAGCCGGTAATGAAACAATTATTCCTAAAACCTTAAATACTTGAATAGTTTCTTTAAATAAAAAAAAGCCAAGTATTACGGGAATAATAACAGACATTTTGCTGCTGACCGAAGTTAACGCTATACCAACTTTTGCTGCTGATTTGGAAAACACAAAAAATGTTAATGCCAAGAATATTCCTGAGATTAAACTAAGCGGGAGCCAGGCAGAATGAATATCGGGACTTTGATTTTTTGTACTTAAAGTAATTAATCCGGCAAAAAATGCCACCAAATAATTTACCGAAATTGACTGAAGTGAATTAATATTAAACCTTGGATAAAGTTTAAAACCAATCATTATTGAAGTTGAAGCCAAAAGAGCTAATATTAGCCAAATCATTGTGCAGAGCCATTTATGAAAACTTGCATTATATCATTGCCGAATTCACTTTGTTCTGTTTCTATGGCATTTGGCACCTCCGGTGATTTAAGTCCTGTTTTGAAAACTTTATTTCCTGTTAATAAACGTGCCTCATCCCATAAATTACTTTTAATAAACGAATTTAACACCATCTGTCCACCTTCCACTATTACACTGTTAATGTTTTTCTTAAATAAAACATTCAAAACATTTTCAATCAATTTATTATTAAAATCCAATTTAATGTATTCGGCTTTATTGGTGGTAAACTCTTTTACCGGATTAAAAACAAGTGTTTTTTGATCATCGGAAAATACATTAAAATGTTCTTCCGGTATAATATCGCTTATCAGAACACGAAGGGGATTTCGTCCCTGCCAGTGTCGCACATTAAGGTAAGGATTGTCGTTTATCAATGTATTGTAGCCTATTAGTATGGCTTGTTCTTGCGCCCGCCACTTATGCACCAATATTTTAAGTTCATGTCCTGTTATCCAGTTATCCATTGCTGCAGCCGATTTTTGACTGCGGTCAATATCAATAAATCCATCTTTTGATTTTGCCCATTTTAAGATTACGTAAGGGCGTTTTTTAGTATGAAAGATTATAAAGCGCCGGTTTAACCATTTTGATTGTTGCTCTAATATTCCTATTATAACATTGATTCCTGCGCTTTGCAGCTTTTTTATACCTGTCCCTGCAACAATTTCATTAGGGTCCTGCATGCCAATAACAACGTTTTTAATGCCGCTTTTTATGATTAAATCAGTACAGGGGGGCGTTTTGCCGTGATGAGAACAAGGTTCAAGGTTAACATAAATCGTGCTTTCAGGCAATAAACTTTTGTTTTTTACAGAATTTATTGCATTTACCTCTGCATGAGGTCCCCCAAATTGTTTATGAAATCCTTCTCCGATTATTTTGCCATTATGAACAACCACAGCACCAACATATGGATTTGATTCAACCTTCCCAATGCCGTTTTCTGCCAATTGCAGGCATCTGTTCATAAATAATTCGTCGGATTTCATAATGCGAAAATAAGAATTTGTTTTGTGGGTTCTTTTATAAACTGATATTTTTTAAATATATTTGTATTTATGAATCCATCTACTCCACGTGAACTTGTTGCCATTATAGGTTCTGCGCTTGCACAGTTGTATGCCGACGGCAATGAGGGAAAAGCTGTAGCTGAGCTGCTTTTAATGAATGTGTTTAACACTAACAGGATTGGATTATATGGAATTGATGAAAAAATCACTGATAAAGTAATATTAGACAATATTCAAAGTGCTTTTAATCGTTTGCTAAATCATGAGCCCATCCAATATATTTTAGGTGAAACAATATTTTATGGGTTGAACATAAGTGTTGCCAAAGATGTTTTAATTCCGAGACATGAAACGGAAGAGCTTGCCGAATGGCTTATTGGCGCCCATGAATTTGAGCAAGAGACAATTGATATAATAGATATTGGCTGTGGAAGCGGATGTCTGTCGGTTGCCATTAAAAATAATTTGCCGAGAGCGACAGTCTCAGGTATTGATGTATCTGAAGCTGCTTTAGAATTATCTAAAATCAATGCAAAAAAGCACAATTTAGATATTTGTTTTAAGCTGCAAAATATTTTTGATGATAATTTTAAGTGGGATTCCGAGAAAGAGCTTATTGTTGTTAGTAACCCGCCGTATGTGTTGGAAAGTGAAAAACCATCACTTTCCGAAAGGGTTAAATTGCATGAACCAAGTATGGCATTGTTTGTCCCCGACGATGACCCTTTACGTTTTTATAAACGTATTTTGGAGTTATTTGCCACACAGGCCAAGATGTTTTATTTTGAAATCAATCCTTTATTAGCCGATAATTTCATGATACTTGCAAATGATTTTGGATTAAATAGTGAAATAAGAAAAGATTTTTTTGGGCGTTTTAGAATGTGTCGGATATATAAATAAAGTGAAATAGCAATTTTTATTAATTATAATTAAAACAATAAATAAAAAAATTCATTGTTGTCCGAATAAATTCTCAATGAAATTTTAATTCTTTTTGAGCTCTCGAGCCGGGCTGGGTTTTACTTTTCTTTTTCATCGCCAAAAGAAAAGTAACAAAAGAAAAGCTAGTCGCCTGAGAATTTTTCCTGACTTCGTCAATGCGACACCCATTTAAGAGGGACTCCAAAAATCAGCTTCAAACAATTTGGAGATGGATTTGTGCTTTTCTGTTATTAGCATAGTTTTAGAGATTGTTTC
>Ga0255341_1000103_pt1 | contig 150274 bp, 131 predicted proteins | sample wastewater_treat_8_FD_192418 | JGI IMG/M metagenome (GOLD analysis project Ga0255341, IMG submission 192418) | Wastewater microbial communities from Lulu Island WWTP, Vancouver, Canada - plant12 | ecosystem: Engineered > WWTP > Wastewater > Unclassified | place: Canada: Vancouver, British... | reverse complement strand
CTGAGCATGTTTAAAAGATGGCGTTAGTGCGGTAAAATGCCGCAATCCACAAATTTAAACATTTTATTATCAGGGTGTTGTAAATTTTATGCCGCACTAACCGCAAAAGATGTCAGAAGTCAGGAAAAGAGCGGAAATTTTCTTTTCAAATACAGAAGCTATATACCTCTTGTTTTATATTTGTTTGCCACCTTGGCTATATGGCTTGACAATGATGAATTCATACCATATCAGGAATATTGGTGGAGTTTAATATGCCTTGGCGTTTCGGGACTGGGAATGATAATTCGTGCAATAGCTATAGGTCATACTCCACGAGGAACTTCAGGACGTAACACCGAAAAACAAATTGCCGATCATATTAACACTACGGGATTATATTCTTTAGTGCGGCATCCTTTGTATTTAGGCAATTTTTTGATGTGGCTTGGATTAATTATTTATATTGGCAGCTGGGAATTTTTAATTTTTTCCGTGTTCTTTTTTTGGATTTATTATGAGCGGATAATGTTTGCCGAAGAACAATTTATTGGTAATAAATTCGGACAGGAATTTGAAGATTGGGCTGCCAAAACACCGGCATTTATTCCGAAACTTAATGGATATGTTAAAACAGGCCGCAATTTCAACTGGCGAAGCGTAATACGTAGAGAATACCATGGATTTTTTGCCACAATTCTTTCATTCGCCATAATAAATTGTTTAAAGCATTTATTTTATACAAATGAATTAATGCTTGATATTGAGTGGATGATAGGTCTTGGGGTTGGCTTATTTATATATCTGACGATTCGTTTTGTTGTTAAATGTACCAAATGGCTTGAAGTAAAGCATTGAAGAGTAACGATTTCTGTTAAATAATCGCGGTAATATTTACTTTTCTTGCATGTTTTAACATAAATATATCAACTCTTTATTTTTTATCTTTGCAAAAATTTTGCATTATGGCAGGTAAAGACGATGTTAGAGAATTGAAAAAGCGTCTGGATGCGCTAAGGGGGTTTCTTTGACATAGACAAAAGAAGATCAGATTTTATTGAGGAAGAAAAAAAATCGTTAGCTCCTGATTTTTGGGATAATCCAAAAGAAGCAGAAAAATTTCTTAAATCGCTAAGCGAAAAAAAATCATGGATATCGCGCTATGACAAAGTAGCTTTGGCTGTAGATGAACTTGAGGTTGCGCTTGAGTTCTTTTCGGCAGGAGAAATGCCTCAGGAAGAATTTGACCAAACTTATACCACGGCCGAAAAAGCTATCGAAGACCTTGAGTTTTTCAATATGCTTAGTGGCGAAGAAGATAAACTAAGTGCAATAATTACCATTAATTCGGGGGCGGGTGGCACCGAAAGCCAGGATTGGGCCGAAATGCTTATGCGAATGTATATTCGCTGGGCCGAAAGAAATAATTATAAAGTTACGGAACTCGACCTGCAGGAAGGTGATGTTGCCGGCATAAAGTCTTGTTCGCTTGAAATAGAAGGAGATTACGCATTTGGCTATTTAAAAAGCGAGAGCGGAGTACATCGTCTTGTGCGTCTTTCGCCTTACGATGCAAATGAACGCCGCCACACGTCTTTTGCTTCTATTTATGCTTATCCTGTGGTTGACGAAAATATTGATATAGTTATAAATCCTGCCGATCTGGAATGGGATACTTTTCGCAGCTCAGGTCCCGGCGGACAAAATGTAAACAAGGTTGAAACTGCAGTACGCGTTCGTCATATCCCTTCAGGAATTGTTGTGGAATGTCAGGTAACCCGCTCTCAGCTGCAAAATCGTGAAAAGGCATTACAAATGCTTAAATCGCAGTTGTATGAAATAGAATTGAGGAAAAAGCGCGAAGCTATAGATGCTATTGAAAGCAGCAAGAAAAAAATTGAATGGGGATCACAAATACGCAGTTATGTACTGCATCCGTATAAATTGGTTAAGGATAATCGCACCGATTACGAAACCTCCAATACTCAGGCTGTTCTGGATGGCGACATAAATGATTTCATAAAAACGTATTTAATGAAATTTGGTCGTTCTTAATTAAAATTAATTTCAGGTTTTTTTAATATACTATCTTGCTCGTTAAATTAAGTATAGTTTTTACTATATTTTGATTAAGTATTTATTTATATTTGCTATTATTAATTATTTACACAATGAGTAAATATTTTTCGAAATACTGTTTGCATATGTTTTTCATTTTATGCTTTAATTTAGCCATATGCCAATCACCTTATCATGTTTATTTTGGGAATCTTCATTCACACACTTCTCATTCCGATGGCGTTGCCACCCCTGCTGATGCCTTTGCTTTTGCCCGCGATTCTGCGGGTCTGGATTTTTTGGCTGTTACCGATCACATAGGTTCTTTTCATCTTGTACCTTATGTGCCAATGAATACTCCGTGGCAATGGGATAATTGTATGAGCATGGCTGATAGTTTTACCGTTGTTGGCAGTTTTGTAGGTATTGCAGGCTGGGAATGGACTTCGGAAAAATACGGACATATAAATGTCTTTAATACCAGTGACATGATACGGGATTCTCTGGTTTTGTGGTATCATTATATTATATCTGAATTTTATAACTGGCTCCTTAATCATCCGCCAGCATTTGCAATGTTTAATCATCCGGGTGGGTTGGGTATAGGTTCTTATATGGACTATAACAATTTTGAATACATTAGCAGTGCACTTGATAGTGCAATTCATTTGTTTGAGTTTCAAATGGTTACTCAGGAGCCTTTTTATAATCTGGCTTTGTCGAAAGGATGGCATGTGTCGCCGGTCTGGAATCAGGATAATCATCAGTATAACTGGGGAACATATAACGATTGCAGGGCAGGGATATGGGCTGATACGTTATCAAGACAAAGCCTTTTTGATGCTATCATAAAGGGAAGAACTTTTTCCACCATGGATAAAAATGCAAGTATCTGGATGGATGTTGATGGGAATGATATGGGAAGCGTTTTGACTGTACGGCAATCGGCTACATTTCATTTGAGCATTGCCGATGTGGATAATGAAAACTGGCTATGGCTTGGTTTGATTTCCGAAAACGGCACTATTTTGGGCATAGATTCAATAACAGGCAATTTTGATACTACATTTACCATTGATCTTACAAATGAAAAATGGATTTATGCCAAGGCTATGCAGGCAGATAGCAATTGCTTATGGTCAGCTCCTATATATTTTGAGAACCCGAACAACTCAATTGTCAACTTTAATTATGATGCAAATGTTTTGGTTTATCCTAATCCAACACATGATATGGTGTTAGTATCTGCTAATGACGCTTACAATACGGTTTCAGTATTTGATTATATGGGAGTAAAATATTTTAGTTCACAATTTAGTAAAGAAATAAAAATTGACTTAAGAGAATTTGCACCCGGTATTTATTTTATTGAGATTTTGAGTCCCCAAAAACGTGTTGTAAAAAAGATTATCAAAGAGTAAGTGTTTGGCATATCGTTATACACCCTTGATTTTAATGCTTTTTTCAAGGCTGTTAGATATATGGTTTATTAAGAAGTTTGTACTTTTAAAATGTTGCTTTAAATTAGTAAAATTGCAAAGGCTAATTCCCCGGGCTTATTAAATATAGTATGCTCTTCTTTTTGAGTATTTTCAGCAAAATTATATTGTCAGGTTACTAATTTAAACCTTTATTATTGTTATTTCAAAACTTGCAAAAAAGTCTTTTCAGCTTTATTTTGTTTTTATAACCTGAATGAATTTTTCGAAACTGCCTGATTTAACTAGCAGATTATAAGCGCCTTCCGACAATTCGGAAGTATTCATTTCTATTATGTTATTACCAAGGTCAGTCAAATTAATCAATTTGTTTTTTACAAGCCTTCCTGTTAAATCATAAAGTTGAATAATTACTTCTGATTCCTCATGATTATTCAAATATACATTTATATTGTCATTGAATGGATTAGGATAGCATTGCGCGGTGGTTGTTTCGTTTCCGCAAGAGACTGCAATTGGTTTAAAGGTTTCTGTGGCACCATCGAAATCTGTTTGAGTTAAGCGATAATATACCTCATTATTATTGTTTGGCAGGTCAAAGCAGGAATATTTTTGTATGATGTTGCTGTTTCCTGCTCCTTGAATGACACTAACGGGCTCCCATATTTTCATGTCTTCGCTGCGTTCTATGGTGAAATAATGATTATTTGTTTCGCTTGAAGTTGTCCATGTTAACTCTATATTGGCACCATTGCAAACTGCATTGAACGACAATAAATTAACCGGCAGATTAATTTCACTTACATTAATTTTAAGTGCAAAAATATCGCAAGTTCCCCCTCCATAATTTGTTTGATATGTCCCTGCTGTAGTTGCAAATCCTGTACTTGCATATTGACCAGTAACGATTACTTTCCCATCGGGACCTGTGTAAAATCCATAGGTAAAATCGTTTCCGGTTCCACCTATGTAGCTAGAGAAAGCCAAGGTATCAAAATTTGGCCCCAAAATAGTTACACATGCATCATAGTTTCCGCCATTACTTCCCTGATAAGCATTTTTGGTTGGGTAGTTTACGCTGTTGGTTCTTCCTCCAATAAAAATATATCCGGCAGGATGAGTTGTAATTCCGGTATGAATTTCATTATTGGTTCCGCCTAAATATGTAGATTTAAGAAGAGTACTCAAATTAGAATTAAACTTGCACACAAATAAGTCATAAAAGCCCTTAGGTGCAGTTTGGTAGCTGCCGCTAGTAACGGGAAAACCTTGGGCTATAGTGGAATTTGTATATCCTCCAACAATTACTTCATCAGTGTTGTTTATTGCTATACCATAGGATAATTCTTGACTTATCCCGCCAAAATAAGTTGAATAAAGCAGTGTGCCTGTCGTATTTAAAGCCGAAACAACAACATCATTATGATTACCGGTTGTTTTGTATGCGCCACTTGTTGTTGGATAAGGTTTTAAAGAAGAATATGTTTTTGCCCAGCCAGATATATAAATATTCCCAAGAGAGTTTATGGCAACACCATAAGAAGCTTCATCGCCACTACCACCCAAATATGTTGAAAAGACGCAATTTGTGGCATCGGAATTAAATTTGGCAACGATTATGTCGCCCGCATTTCCGCTACCTTCGCCACCTCCATAAGCACTTTGGGCAGCATTTACTGTTGGAAAATCTAAACTTTCCGTAAACCCCGAAATAACAGCTTCACCGCTTGATGTAATAGTAATTTGCTGCGCCCTGTCTTGTTTAGAACCTCCCCAGTAAGTTGAATAAATTAAAGAATTACCTGCCGGATTCAGTTTTGTAATGAAACAGTCATCAAATCCTTTTATTGTGGATTGAACAACTCCTGATGTAACCGGGAAATCACTGCTTTGTGTGCTACCGCATACATAAACATTGCCATCGGCATCAACGGCAACGCCATATAACTGATCATAATTCGTCCCACCTAAAAATGTTGACCAAAGCATAGTTTTGCCATCCTTGGATAATTTGGAAACCGTGGCGTCATTTAGTCCGCCATTAAATGAATTATCATAAGTTCCGCTTGTTGTTGGAAAGTTATTACCATTAGTATAGCCGCCAATTATCACATTCCCGGTGGCGTCAACAGCAGAAGCAAGGCCATAGTCGTTATTGGTGCCGCCAATATAGGTTGCCCATTCAACTGTTACAGGGTCAATAATTAAATATTGGGTTTTATCGTATTTGCCTACTGCAAAACCAATATTTCCATTTTTATCGACAGCAAAGCTCGATTTTATCACCTTGCGCTTATCGTTGTTTCCCTGATATGTAAGTAATCCGGTGTGAGCTACTGTTCCAAATCTGGTATTTATGCCAATTTCGCTTTTGCTATTAACGGAATATTTGTTGCAACCCTCTATTGTAAATTTGATTTTTGAAACATCTGTGCCTGGCGAAACCATGTAATCATATCGAAAACGACCCTTGTCGTAATAATACCTTATGTCAACGCCGTCAAATGCGTTAATAACCGATACTTCTGAATATGACTTTACATCACTAATCCATTTATTTGGGTCATTACCATAGAAAAAATTATATGTTGTTGTCAAACAATGTGTTTGGTCACAATAAGCTTTTGTTTTATCAGTGTTTGTTGTGTTTTGCAGACTAATTACATGACCATATTTTGGGCCAAGTACATATTCCGCGTCTTTTGGATTTGCCAAAATTTCTTGTTCGGTTTTATATCTAATAATATCTTGTCTGTAATAATCGAACACAACTCCGTCAACCGTAATCCATGTGTTTACACCTTCACCTTTTGTTAAAAATAAAATATTTTTTGGCCACTGACCTTTATTTTCAATAAATGTATTGCTTGGCTGAGCAAAAACCAGAACACTATTGCCAAATAAAAAAATTAAAAAAATTAGAAACTTGGCTGTTTTGCCATTAAAAAAAGTTGTCTGCTTACTTTTCATGTCCCGAATATTTTATTACGCAATTGTTTAATTTTTGTTAAACAAAAGTACTTCTTAACCACACATAGCTTTATAAATAAAGGTGGACAAAAAAGTGGACAAATTTGTTAATCCAAAAAAAGCAGAATAGATTAAATATGTAGTCAAAGAGTATATGTTGGGAAATGGATAGCCGGTTTAAATATAATAATATCAGCCTCCTACGGTTTATAATAATTCAAATTGCGTTTTATTTTGACTTGTTGCAAAGCTAAATTGTTCTTTCAAAATCACTATTACTCAATAAAAAAAATAAAATCAAAACATAGTCTTGGCTTTTTTGTATTTTTATCACTATTGTCCGATAAAAATATTTCAATTTGCCTGAGATTGTGCATTTGCGCCAAATTCAAAAGAAATGCGACAATGCTCATCTTGCTTCCGCTTTTTATCGTCAGCGGTTGATTTTTTTGTTTACTTTAAAAATTTTTATTGAGAATTTATTAGGATAATAATGTTTATAAATAGGGACTGCTGAAAAACACTCAACACTTTCTGTACCAGCAATTTATTCACACTAAACTGCAATGCAGATGCAGGCATTTTAAGCAAAATCATTAAAAATCCTTGCATTTCAATTTTATTGCTTCATTCATGTAATAAATTTTGCGTTTATTTTCAAAAATAAATCGAATAGAATACTACGTTGAAAGCGTTTGTTAGTCTGATGCGCACCATCTTCTTCGTTGCCTTCGACTCGAAGTATTACTATACATCTTCGTCTTGTCGCCTCAAAGCTAGCGCACCTCAGACTTTTTCAGCAGACCCTAAATATAGAAACGGACAAGGCATTATATCATGAAAAAATCGTGAAGTTTTAATCAGGATATTTGTTTATGAGCTTAAGTGCCAAATGCCATTGTAACTAAGTACTTGCCTTTTTGATGCTATAATTTTTACTCATGTTGTATTAAGACAAAGTAGTTATTATTTTGTTAAAAATAATGAGTATTGCAAATTTTGGACGTAAATTTGATATAAAGTATTTCTTTTATTCGTGATATAACAACGAAATTAGTCAGGTCGCAAAATTTTTATTGTATTATGAAAAAGCTATTTTTACTATTATTGATATCCTTATGCCTTTTTTCATGCAAAAAGGACCCGGATGATACACCAAATGTTTCAGAAGACAAACAGTTTGATGTAATTTACGATAAAAGCGACAAGCAACAGGTTGTAATACAGATATTCAGATTCGATGGCAATGTAGAGACAAACCTCACAAACGACTTAACGCACAATTACTGGTGGCCAAGAGCATCATACGATGGGACAAAGTTTTTGTGTTATCGGACACCAAAAAAAGGCTCTGCTCAGGAAGATAACAATACCAATGATTATGAAAATTCGGACTTGATGATATTCAATATTGATGGCAGCAATCCACAGGTAATAATTACAAAAGGGCAATATGGATGGCAGGCACAAGGCGTTGCCAAATTCAGCCCCGACGGCACAAGTATCCTTATGGCTGCCTATTGTACAGACTCGGCTCGTGGCTATAACAATATTCAGTGGAGACTTGTCATTACTGATATTAATGGAAATAACCCCAAAATCATTTCTCCTAAAAACAAGGTATATGCCGACCCCGCATGGTCTCCAGATGGCAAAAGGGTTGTATATGTTTCTCTGCCTGATGATAAGCCTAACGGATGGAATGAAGATTTTGAAATATTTGTTGCAGACTATAATGCACAAACTGAGGAGCTGGAAAATGAAATTCGCCTGACAAATGATAATTTATACTGTTTCGATCCGTGCTGGAGTTATAATGGCAAATACATAGCCTTTACCAGGTGTCAGTTCTTTAATACCCCTTTCAACAGCGATGTTATCAGAGTTAAGCCCGATGGAAGCGACGAGAAGGTTCTGCTGGATGACAATCTTTCCAATGGCGTTCCATACTGGACACCTGATGATAAAAGGGTATATTTTCACACCCTCGGTATAGGAACAACATTTTCTATTGCCAGTTGCAATGCAGTAACCGGAGGCGACAAGATAATACACTTATTTGGAGGCTCAAATGGCACTCTGTACTCCACGCCGCAACCGATTAAAAAATAAATTCAATACATTCCGATAAAAGCCACATTTTTGTGTGGCTTTTTGTTTATCTGAAAATTCAATTCAAAGCTGCAAATTCAAATTTTTAAAAAGCGGTTTTATTTCTTCCAGCTTTTTTTATATGCCTTGCTGAAAACCGAAAACCATTTTTCGCCTTCGGTATATTTTAGCAATTGTATGTTATAGTTTGCAATTCCGTTTATTTTGTCCCTGATGGCCATTTTTGTTCCAAGCTGTGTTTGCAGGGTTTTGGTAAATTTAGCAGGATAGCTTCTGTTTTTGAGTTCCTGCAGCATGCTGAAAGACACGTCATAATCTTTAAGCGACAAATAGTAATCGGTTGCGAAATAAACAAAATTAACATCACGTCCTTTTAAAATGTATTCCTGAGCAGTTAAATGTTTAAGGCCAAAAGTGTCTATTTTGTTTGTTGTGTAAAAGATGCCGCAGGTGTTTATCTGTTTTATGCATTCGTTATAGTTTTTCTGAGCTGCATATTCATCGGCTTTAAAAAACATGTTTTGATATTCAATTGCGGGTTTAATGCGATTCTGTTCTGCAAAGGCCACACTATTATTAATATTACACAATATGTTTTTATTTGTTACATCAATGGCTTGCGAAAGCGTTACCGAAGCCTGCGTGTAATCTCCTTCGCGCATGAGCTTTTTTGATTTTTCTAACAGCGAATTGTAATTTTGCTCGGCATTGGCACATTCCTGCGAAAATATTTTATTTTTCAATTCCAGCATCGAAGTTTCCAGTTCCTTGTCTTTTTCCAGCTCATAAAGCATAATTTCAGCATTGGCTTTTTGATATGAATTTCGAGCTTCGTCAAGTTTGTTTCCCCATGCCTGAACTTTTCCTTCTTCTATTGTGGAAATAACAGAGGGTTTACCCGCAATACGTATGAATATATCCAAACTATCGTTTCGTTTGAATGTGAATTCTTGCTGATATGTTCGTGCCTCGAGAAAATATTTCAAAGCATCGCCGTAATTGTTTCCGTTTAAATAATTTTTGCCATTGACAATTGCAATATTGTATCTCTTTTCTTTAATGCTGCTCATAACCGACATAGCCTCGCGATTCGATATTATGTCGTCTTGATGGGCTTGCTGATACAGTAAGGCCTGATTGCATTTTTCTTCTGCAGCATCAAGCTGTTCATTTTTCAACTTATTGCGCGAAAGCTCTAAAAAATTGTCATAAACTCCGTTATGTGCGGTTTTAATTCCCGATTTATATCCGTTTACTTCGCCAATGCTTGTATAAAGTTTGCTTATGCTGTCACATTTATTAAACTCAATTATGGCTTTTTCGTATTGCTTTTTTTGGTTTAATGTATTACCCAAATTTACGTATTCTTTACATAAAACGCCCATCCACTGTATGCTTTCCGAATTGCTTATTATGTCCGAGGAGTACTGCTTTTGGTATTCCATGCTTTGGTTTATGTAATTATTTGCAATATCGAGACGCCCATTGGCAATTGCTTTTTCGGCTACCTGCAAATAGCTGTGATATATGCCGTAGCGTGCCTGCGCCAGCCCTTTTGGAACTTGTTCCGTGCAAAGCATTCCGGGAGTGGTGGTGCAAAACCATTTTGCATATTCAAATGATGATATTGCCTCGTTATATTGCTGGTCTTTATTGTATCTGTTGCCATTTTCTAATATTGTCGAATAAATCGTATTGCCTAATTGAACTAATAATTGCTGAGTTGAAGGATCAGGGCTCATTTTAAGCAATGCGTAATTAACCATATATGCCGACGTATCTAAATTGCCACTGTTAAAGGCCATGCGTGCGAGTTGATATTCTGCAGGAGCAAAATATGGATTTACCTGTATGGATTTATTGTAATAATTTGCAGCATCTTGCAGTTTACCTTCGGCTAAAAGATTATTCCCCTGTTCGTAAAACAATTGGTCGAGTATGGCTAAGCGTTGATTTAACAATGCCCTCATTTGCGCAGTTTGAGTTAAAAGATCCTGCATTTTTTGCAAAAAACGGATTGGGTCTGCATTGTGCAAATCAAGGTTTTGCGGAAACTGGCGTGAGTCTATAGTGGCTATTGTTTGTTCTACTTCTTTAAGTTCAATATTATAAAACGACAACTTATCAATATTGTCGGGTTTAATTGTATTTAATTTTTCGAGCTGGGTGGCAATTATCATGTCGGTCGAATAATAATCGTTTATATATGCCACCTGATTTAAGAAATTGTTTTTGGATTTTTCATTAAAATATAAAAACTGATTTTCAACCGAAATGGAATATGTAGCATCGGGTACCGTGTCCATAAAAGTGTATTCGGGTAAAGGATAATATCCTAAATTATCGGTGAGTGCCTGGCCGACAACAGATTTTTGAAAAACAAGAACACCGCTTTGTTGCCCGCCTATATTCATGCTGCCGCTTTGCTTTCTGTATATTTTAATTACAAAGTCAATTTCGCCCGGAACAAGCTTTTTCGATATATTAATTCCTTTAAAAAACACATCGCCGCTTGCGGCAAAATTTTTTAATTCCGATTTAAAAACGTAATGAGTAGAATCTAATTTTATCAGTTGCTGATTCATGGTATAGTTTACCGAAAACGACGTGTATTCGGCTCTTTTGGGAATAGAACGTGCTATTTCCTGAATAATAAAATTACTGTAATACTCTTTGGCATTTGGCGATTGAACATATTGATATGTGGAAGTGTAAGAAAAGTCGTTATTTATCAGTGTTGTGCGCTGACTCCATGAGCTAAAGGCAAAACATATAAAAAACAACAAAAATACCGGCTTGCTTAAATTATTAATCATTCAGATTTGGCTATTTTATTTTGCAAAAATAGTTAAAAACATAAAGGCTTATTTTTTATGGCTCAATAATTTTAAATAATTATTAACGCAGTTATATGCAGATTGATAAAAATAAATTGCCGCAGGCTATTATTAGCCTGAATAATATCATTTTTTGTCTGCTAAACCGCAACAAATTGTTTTAAACATCAACGTTAAAATTCCGTAAAGCTTCATTTAATGAAGTTTTGTGGTCGGTACTTTCTTTTCTTTTTCCGATAATCAGAGCGCAGTTTACATTGAATTCCCCTCCCGCAAACTTTTTGGTATAAGACCCCGGTATCACAACAGAACGTGGCGGTACAAATCCTTTGTACTCAATGGCTTTTTCAGATGAAACATCAATTATTTTAGTGCTTCTGGTAATAACCGTATTTGCACCAAGAACAGCTTCGTGGCCGATATGGGCTCCTTCAACAACAATGCAGCGTGAGCCAATAAAGCATGCATCTTCGATAATAACGGGAGCAGCCTGCACGGGTTCCAGCACTCCGCCAATTCCTACGCCGCCGCTTAAATGAACATTTTTACCAATTTGCGCACAGGAGCCAACTGTAGCCCATGTGTCAACCATTGTTCCACTGTCAACGTATGCGCCAATATTTATATAAGAAGGCATCATTATTACCCCTTCGGCAATGAATGCCCCATAACGTGCCACTGCATGCGGTACCACACGAATCCCGGCTTTTTTGTAATCAGTTTTCAATGGAATTTTGTCGTGAAATTCCAAAGGACCGGCTTTGCTTACTGTCATTTCAGAAATAGGGAAATACAGGATTACGGCTTTTTTAATCCATTCATTTACCTGCCATTTGTTGTCTTTGGTCTCTGCAACGCGTAATTTGCCTTTGTCTAATAATTCAATTACATGTTTTATGGCATTGATGGTTTCAGGGTCTTTTAACAACTGCCTGTTGTCCCAGGCTGCTTCTATTATTGGTTTTAATATCTCATTTTTCATAAAATAATTGATTAGGACATTCTGATTTCGTCTAATATAAATTGAGCTTCGGTCAGTTTTCCGTTGGGTATTGGAAAGCGGGCAGTGGTTTCGGCGCGTCCACCTCTGTTGGGAAAAGAATATGTTATTTCAATAACAAACAAATTTGGTGCGATTTCAATAATAGCAGAACTTTCTAACAAATTATTCATTTTGGACCATGGATGCAAAGTGCCGTTAATTATTCCACCGTCTTTTGCCAATATAATGTCGGCTTCGCTTTTATGTAATTTTCTTTTTTGGTTTAGAATTGCCAGAAAACTTACAAGCCAAATAAAAACTGAAAGAGAAAGGCAAAATATTATTACAAAATCGAGCTCCATTCCTAATATTGCGCAAAAAATTCCTACTATAAAAGTAATTATAATAACCATCCACCGTGTAAAACGAAGGTTCTTGGAATTTTCGTTTACATCATAAGCAGCAAATATTGCGTATTCGGCCTGATTAATATGCCAATTTGCCAAAATTGATTCAAAATTCGACATTGATTTATAAATTTTCCCCATCCGGGCAAAAACCACCACAGTTATTATTCCTACTATTAATAAAAAGACACCTATTGCAATCATTGCAAATCCCCCATCCATTCCATCTATTTCAGCCAGAGAAGGTGTAATAAAAAGAGCAGTGGAAATTATTCCGAAAATTAAGGCACACCAGGCTGCCGTAATGTTATATTTGTTTCGAATCATAAAAGCATATTTCTTATGCAATATTAATAAATAATGAATTTATATTTATTTTTTTAAAAAAGAAAAGCTGTATTTTGTAACTTTGAAGTTTCGAATATTTTGAAATTTTACAGTTAAATAATTAGTTATGAATATTTGTCCAAATTGTAATAAACCGCTGAAGGAAAATGCTAAATTTTGCACTTTTTGTGGCACAAAAATATTATCGGATAAAATAGCAGAAGAAGCGGAAAATATTTTAAAATGCAGCTGTGGAACCATCATTAAACCGAATGCCAAGTTTTGTACAGCATGTGGAAAGCCCATAGAGTCTTTAGAGGCGGCAAAAAGCAATATTAATGATAATTTATGTTCTTGTGGTGCGAAGCTTAAGCAGGGTGCCAAATTTTGCACCTCCTGCGGAAAAAAAGTTGAATCTAAAAAAGAAAATATCATTGTCTTGGGTGATTTTTGCTCATGTGGCGCAGAACTTAAGCTCGGTGCCAAATTTTGCACTAAGTGCGGTAAGGCTGTGTTAACAAAACAGCCATCTGCACCTGAAATTAGTACAATTTCTACATCACAGCATACGTCAGGACAAATTCATGCATCAAGCGGCATTCCTATAGCAACAACACCAAAGAAAAAGAAAAGAGGGTTTATTAAAGCTGCCGCTGCAATTTTGATTGTTGCAGTTGTTGGAGGAGGCGGATATTTGGCCTATGACAAATTTTTTGGCGGTGTCAGAAAAAAACTTCTGATAGAACAAAAAATTCCGGTTTCGGACAAAGACCAAACAGTTAAGTACCAAGATGAAATATCGGTAACCGTTCCGTGGGGACTTATTGACAAAGAGCAGACATTAAGTATATATTCGGTAAAAGGCTTACCTAAGGAAGAAGGTTTGAAGCAGCTAGGGGCTTATGACATTAATATGTCGGATATGAGCGAATTTGACGGATTTATTGAGATTACCATTAAGTATAATCCGGCTGATTTGCCTGCCGGTACCGATACAAAAAAAGATCTTTTTTGCATGTATTTGGATGAAAAGACCAATGAATGGAAAGGCGTGCCTTATGTTGTAAATCCGTCAAATAACACAATTACCATTTACACAAATCATTTTTCAACTTTTTCACCTTGGATTGTAACTAATAAAGTGGAGAGAGGTCCTATGATGAGGATTGCCAATGTTAAGTTCCCGGGGGGTGCTTTTATGTCAACCGAAGAAGTTGAAAGAACTATGGAAAAATATGCTTCAAGCTCTCCCAAGTCTGATGGTGCCATGATGGAGGGGTGGAGTAAGGTAAACGAGTGGTTTGGAATTGAAAGTAATGTTAGCACATTTGTTGAACACGCTCTGGAATTTAAGTCACTGGAAGGAGTAAATGCTGCTGCTACTGAAGTGGGGTTAGGCTTTGCATTGGTTCAATGTGCCCTTGATATTACGGATGGCAAAACAGGGAAAGCCACATTGGAATTATCGAAAAATTTATATCAGTACTGGAGTTCAAAATTTATTAATACTTCAGCACTTAGTTTGGCTTTTGTTGGAGTATTTGTTATTGATTGGTCTTTAAATAAATTCATTCAAGAAGCTATTAGTGGCAGAACCGACATTTACCAGCAGGCATACGATTTATATTATAAAGAAAAAAGACAAAAGGAAAATATTAATACGGTATATTGGTATAAAAAGTTGAAAAAGGCAATGAAAACCGCCAATAACCCCAATACTGCATCCGAAGACGTAACAAAGGTTATTCGTGATTATGTCTGGGAGTTTTGGAATGATGAATCAGTAGTTGCAGAATACCAAAGCAGAGTAATGCGAACGGGAGCTACGGGTGGCGGATATTTGAATGAAGAATTGAAGCAGAATATATCTAATGCGCATTTTGCTTCAATAATCAGAACATTAAATGAGACCAACATATTTGAAAGAATAGTGAAGGAAACACGTTTGGATATGCAATCAAAACTTTATGACAAATTATGCTATATAAAAAATGAATTAAATAAAGTAAACAAAATACAGGTAATTCTTAAAAAGGATCCTGAGTGCAATGAATATAATGATGTTGATATAAGTGGTGTTCCTATTCATTTTGACGTCAGTGCTGATGCTCACAAGAAGTTATGGATTGGGAAAACCGATAAGGATGGTGAGTTTTTATTTAATTGCACAACACTTGGTTATATTGATGCGGGAGCTCCGCATGAAGCCATAGCTACAGTTAAGGGGCCTGCCGGTAAAGAAGAGGAGTTTTCCGGTGAGTTAAAATTGGCCGGCGAAGGAAAAACCTCTGTTATCGAAATAATTATTGGAGCCCCAAAACTTGAGGGAACATGGAAGCTTGATGCAACAATTGTTAAAATGACTTTGGATGCGTCATTGCAATACATGGATCAGATGGCTGATTTTTATGGCTCCGGTGACGATTACCGCAAAGAAAGAAAAAAAGTTGAAGATCAGATGAAGGGACAGAAAGCGCAATTGCCCGATCTTAAACTCGATGGCATTGAATACATAATGGATGTGAAGCGCGAAGGGCAATATTATGTTATTCAGTCCAAAAATTTTAATGACAATACTGCTTTGGGCAGCGTACAATACAAAATAAGATTTACCGGGAAAAATTCGTTCGAAGGCACTTATATAGGCCTAAATCATTTAAACGGTAAAGAAAATCGCACAGAGATGGATATAAAAGGAACCCGAATAAAATAATTATAATTTTATTTGTTCTGCTTTCGTCTGTTGTATTCTTCTTTAATCATGCTGTATTCACGCAGAGTCTGACCTTTCATTGATGAATTTTCCTGTGCCCGCCTGATTAAATATGGCATTACTACACGTATTGGAGCGTATGGTAAATATTTTACCACGTTATAATTTTTTTCTGCCAGCCCAAATGATATATGATTGCTCATGCCATATAACTGTGAAAACCATACACGCCTATCGTCAGGCTCAATATTGTTTTTCTGCATTAACTGCGTTAGGTGAACATTGCTGTTTTCGTTATGTGTGGCGCAAAATATTGTCATTATGTCGATATTTGACATTGAAATTTCTAATGCCTCATCAAAGGCTGCATCGGTGTCGGCTTTTGTTTGATATACGATATGAGGATATTTGTTTTTTATAGCTCGTTTGCTTTCTTTCTCGTGATAAGCGCCCCTGACAAATTTAACTCCAACCCACAATTTATTTACTCTTGCAAATTCAATGGTTTTTTTCAAAAATTCCAGACGGTCGTTTCTATACATTTGCAGGGTATTTATTACTACCGGCATTTCCTTATTGAATTCCAGCATAAAATCGAATACCAGGTCATCAATGGCTTGCTGATACCAGGATTCCTCGGCATCAACCATTACAGATACTTTGTTTTTTGCGGCAAGAGAAAATATGTTTTTCCAGCGCTTAACAAGCGCCTCCCACTGTTGGCTTTCTGTCTGATTAAATGCTTTGCCTTCAGATTTTTTAGTCAATAATTCCACTGACGAAATTCCGCTTGGTTTAAATACTGCAAAAGGCACCATATCGCGATGCTTTGATGCATAAATAATTCCGCGTTCTATTTCAGCGGCCACTTTGTCTCGCTCCAACTCACTTTCATTTGATTCTGCACTATAGTCGGGAACCGACATTATATTATACTGTTTCATTTTTAACATAATGGCTTCAGCGCTTTCCAGTGTGTTTCCGGCAACAAAAACCGAATAAATTTTTCCCAAAAACGGGCGTAATGGTATTCTTAAAAAATTTGCAATATAAAGTAAGGGTTGCCCTATTTTTATCAGCCAGCTGTGACGCATTAATCCAAATATACGTAGTTGTTGTTTTAACTCCTTGTCTGATAAATGCTTAAATCCTACTTCCGAATTTTTAAAATCAATCATTTTTTATTGCAAATTTATTTCCAATAACAATAATAGAAATTGAATAATGACAACTATCATTATCAATAAAAAGGAATGAATTAATTATTATAAAAAATTATTTTTCGTTTAGAACGATGGCTTCGTAAATATAAATTTCGGCTTTGCTGTCTTTCCATCCATTCCATCCAATGCCGGCTTTATCGCGGCTGCAATGCCCAAGAAATTCTTCAAGTGTCCATCCTGTTTCGGTGGCTACCTGAGGCAGAAATGTTCCGCTCATATTGCCACGCTTTATGTATATGCCATGTTTACCCAATACAATCTGGTTTATTGAATCAATTTTTTGCATTGGGGTTAAAACTGAAATTTCAACTTCTATATTTTTATATTCTTCTTTTGTCAACTGTTCAAACCTGGGATCGTTAAAAGCCGAGGCCACAGCCATTTCACCAATATTTTGAGCAAGTTCCCTGTCCTGTCTGAAAGTACCTATGCAGCCGCGTAGTTTCCCGTTCAAATTCAAGGTTACAAAAACTCCGCATTTTTCATGTAAAATTTCGGGCAGCACATCGGGAATCGTATATGAAACTCCGCTTAATCTAGACTCAATGCTATTTCGGGCTATGCCAAACATTAAGGCTTTATCTTCATCAGAGATAACAAATTTGCTTTCCTGTTCAGTTTCTTCCTTTTTACTTCCCTCTCTTATCACTATAGAAGCATAACCCACAACGCGGTCGAAATCACCTGAAACATCGCCCGAATTGGAATATTTAAGTTTTTCGTATGTAAATTCTTTGTTTTGGGTCAATGACATAATAACATAAACAGCACTATATCCGCATATAGCGGTTACATAATTTTTTATTCCGCTGTTTTCGTTTGCCCTGACTACATGGTCAAATGTTTGAGGGTTTCCGCTGAGTATGGATTGAATTACAGCATTGTCGGCTTTGACAGCATCGGAATAAGATGGGTAATGCGATAAATCGGTGCTGATAACAAAAAGATTTTCCTCGGTAAAATAAGGTTTTAAAATATCCGTGATTTTATTTAGGGCATAAGTGCTTTTTGTCCCTATTGTAATAGGCACAATTTTGAAACCCGGTTCAAGAATAAATTGTAAAAAAGGAATTTCAACTTCCAAAACATGGTCTTCAATCTGATATTGTTGCGGGAATTTGAAAATATTATTTTGCTGTAAGTCTTTAGTGATTTCGGAATTAATTTCAACAGAACCAAGTGGAGTTTCGAATGCTGCACCATGAAAAACAGTTGCGCCGTCAAAAGCTGCTATATGGCTTGCACCAATAATAAAAACATTTTTATATGAGTTGTTGTCGCGCAAGCCCGCAAATCCCCAGGCTGCTGTGCGCCCGCTATATACATAGCCTGCATGAGGAACTATTATAGCCCTGATTTTATTGTTGTTTGGGGCAGTTGTGATTTGATTAAATTCTTTTTCGAAAAATTTAATTAAAGATTCGGCATTATCTGAATAAAATTTCCCTGCTACGGCAGCTTTACGTATTGGTAATTCTTGTTGCCCCTTCATTTCTGAATAAAAACTCATAATAATAAGCAAAATTAATATCTGTTTCATAATTTAGTAAAGATAAGGTTTTTTTTTATCAAAAAGGAATTGTTATTTTTGTTGAAAAGCAATTTTAATTTGGAAAAACGTACTTTTTTAAAAAATTTATTTGCAATGGGTGTTGCAGCAGCAGCAGCTCCCCGTTTGTCTTTTGGTTCAGCATTGAATCTTGGTTCTTCCGACAATAAAAAACCTTTAATAAAAGCCAGATATTATGAGGAAATGCCTGATGACATCGTAAAGTGCATGCTTTGTCCGCATGAATGCACTCTTAAAAATGGTCAATCCGGGATTTGCCGTACAAGAGTTAATGATGGGGGAACGCTTTACACAACTGCGTATGGCAATCCAATTGCCATACATATTGACCCCGTTGAAAAAAAACCTTTTTATCATTTTTACCCATCTTCAAAAGTACTTTCTTTTGGCACCGCGGGTTGCAATTTCCGTTGTTTGAATTGCCAAAATGCCGATATTTCGCAAACTGCGCCGGATGATTTAAATTCATTGGATTATTCTCCTGAAAAAATTATAAAGACTGCCCGTGAACACAATGTGGAAAGTATTGCATTTACATATACCGAAGCAACAGTTTTTTACGAATACATGTATGATACTGCCGTACTTGCAAAACAGGCCGGTTTAAAAACAATGGTTATATCAAACGGATTTATAAACCCAAAACCATTGAAAGACCTAATTAATGTAATTGACGCATTTAATATAGACCTGAAAGCTTTTGATGATAAAATATATATGAAATTGTGCGGAGGTAAACTCAATCCGGTGCTAAATACTCTGAATATTATTCTTGAATCGGGCAAGTGGCTTGAAATAACTCATCTGATGGTTACAAATTATACGGATAAAGCTGATGAATTCTCAAAAATGACAGATTGGCTGGTTAAGAATAATTTTTCAAATACCCCTTTGCATATTTCCAGATTTTATCCCGCTCATAAACTAATGGACTTGCAGCCAACCGACGTAAATGCCATGGAGACTTGTTATAAAATAGCCATCGATGCCGGAATAAAATATGTTTATACAGGTAATTTGCGTACGCAGGCACATGAAAACACATATTGTAGTAATTGTAAGCAGTTGTTAATCAGTAGGGTGGGGTTTACTGCCAAAAACAGTGGCATGGAAAACGGGAAATGCTCAAATTGCAAACAGGAAGTTTTTGGAGAGTGGGGAAGTTTTTAATAATTCTAAGGCTTTATTTATAATTTAAATGCCTTTACTAAAAGAGCGCTAGAGTAAAATATTAAAAAAGCGGGATTTACCCGCTTTTATGTTTAATCACTATTGTCAGGTAAAAAATATTTCAATTTGCCGGAGATTGTGCATTTGCACCAAATTCAAAAGAAAGGCGGCAATGTATTCCTTGTTCCCGCCTTAGATAAAAAGCATTAAAAATTTTAATTGAAAATTTATCCGGGCAACAATGTTTCTTTTGTTATTTTTTTTGACAATTAAAAAGAAATTAAGCCCTGCCGCAATGCTGCTCTAAAACTAAATTTACCCAAACACTTTCCGCCTCGGGACGTCGCATAGAATTTTGAGGACAAAAGAAAACGAACAGGCAGCGATGGGAGCCGAAGGCGGCCAGAATGACGGAAATCTGTCTGAGCTGAATAATTTAATCATTTATTCCCTGCAGCGAGTTATTTCCGTCTGTGGCTGGTGTGTGTTCGTTTTCTCCGAAAAATTCTCAAGCGACTAGCTTTTCTTTTGTTACTTTTCTTTTGGCAATGAAAAAGAAAAGTAAGCCCTGCCCGGTTCGAGGGCACAAAAAGGATTAAAAATTTTATTGAGAATTTATTCGGACAACAATGATTTTTAATTATTTTATCTCACTTAGAATTTTCTTTATAATTGCCGTCATTTTGGGTTCTGCCTTGTTTGCAGCTTCTATAACCTCTTCGTGGCTAACGGGCACAACTTCATCCATTCCTCCTAGGTCGGTAATAATGGATACGGCAAAAACCCTTATTGACGAATGACGTGCAACAATGGCCTCGGGTACGGTTGACATTCCTACGGCATCGGCACCAATAATGCGTAAATAGCGGTATTCGGCAGGAGTTTCAAATGTAGGGCCACTCATTGCAGCATATACGCCCTGATGAACAGGGATATTTAAACTATTAGCTGCATTTAAGGCTATTTTTAATAATTCATGGTCGTAAGGTTCACTAAAATCGGGAAAACGCGGACCCAGTTCATCGTAGTTTTTGCCAATAAGCGGGTTAGTACCAATAAGGTTTATATGGTCGTTTATAAACATAATGTCGCCAACCTTAAAATTCTTATTCATACCGCCTGCTGCATTCGACAAAAGCAATATTTCAATTCCGAGGTTTTTAAATACCCTGAAGGGGAATGTAACTTCAAGCATGCTATAGCCTTCATAGAAATGAAACCTGCCCTGCATGGCTACAATGTCTTTTCCGCCAAGTCGTCCGAAAATTAATCTTCCCTGATGCCCTTTGACGGTTGAAACAGGAAAATTCGGAATATCGCTGTAAGATATACTGTCAACTATTTCTATGTCGTTAACCAAACCTCCCAAACCTGTGCCCAATACAATGGCTATTTTGGGTCTTAACTTAGTTTTGCTGCGGATAAAATCAGCTGTTTTTGCAATTTTCTCTAACATATTCTATAATAAATTTGTCAAAATTAAACTCTTTTATTTTATGGATTCCAATTTTTACGGGAATATAAAAGAATGGCAAATCTATTAATTTTTCTTTTATTTCGGGAGACATTAAACGTGCAACATCTTTTTCGGTAGTGAAGATTGCCTTATTTTTAAGCATGTGGGCATTGAATTCATTTGACAATTTTTCAATATCCGTAAACTTGTATGAATGATGATCGGGATATATATGCTTGTAGAGTTCAACGCTTTGCCGCCTTAAATGTTCTTCTAAAGGATATGGATTTGCAATACCGCAAAGCATAAAAGCAGAATAAATGTTTTCGGGCAATTGAATTGTTTCAGATTTTTCGGGATAGACCGGTAAAGGTTTTTCGTAATCCAGATAAGAAAAAGCAATTTTTTGATGAGGCAGGGGGTTGATCTTTTCAATTAAATCGCGGCCAATAATGGGAGAATACACTTTTGGCATTTTACTTACCATAATAATATCGGCACGTTTTTTTGCGCATTTGCACTCTCTGAGTTTTCCTATGGGGAGTACATGGTCTTTCCAGTAGGGTTGCAGATAGTCTGTTAATAATATATTCAACCCTGCCTTAACGGATAAATGCTGAAATCCGTCATCCATTAAAACAATATCGGTTGCGGGATGTTCTTTAAATATTTTCTTAATGCCTTTTTTTCTTCGTTTGCAAACAAATATATTAATGGATTCATTAAGCCCTCTTACATATTCATAAGCTTCATCGCCAATTTGGGCAACGGAATGCGACAAATTGCAGTGAATAAATCCTTTGGTGCTGCGTTTGTATCCTCTTAGAATTATTGCAACATTATATCCATTGCTTTGCAGAAGATTTGCAATATACTTTGTGTGTGGCGTTTTTCCAGAGCCACCTGCATTCAGATTGCCAATGCAGATTACAGGCTTGTTAAAAGAATAACGTCGCTTTAAACCAACAATATATGTCAGTTTACGAATAGATACCAATAATAAATATCCCCATTGAAAAGGGAATAGTAAAACTCTTAACCCCATATTGAAAGTAAATATATAACATATTTATATAAATGTCAATATTTTTTTCATCAAACGCGAATTTTTTTTAAATTTGCGCAAATCAATGCCGTGTCCGATTCATTAGTAATTATTCCGACTTATAACGAAAAAGAAAATATCGAAAATATTATTCGCAAAGTATTTTCTCTCGATAAAGATTTTGATATATTAATTATTGAAGACAATTCGCCTGATGGTACTGCCGATATAGTGAAATCTCTCATGCCCGAGTTTAAAGACAGGTTGTTTATCGAAGAACGCAAAGGCAAACTGGGATTGGGAACGGCATATATTCATGGATTTAAATGGGCTTTGGCACGCGGATATGAATATGTATTCGAAATGGATGCAGATTTCAGTCATAATCCCGATGATTTAATCAGGCTTTATAAAGCCTGTCACGACGACGGATACGATATGTCGGTTGGCTCAAGATATATAACAGGCGTTAATGTAGTTAACTGGCCTATGGGCCGTGTGTTGCTTAGTTATTATGCATCGGCATACGTTCGTTTAATAACACGGATGAAAGTGCGGGATACAACTGCCGGATTTGTATGTTATACCCGTAAAGTCCTTGAGGCAATTAATTTTCAAAAAATTTCATTTCTTGGATATGCCTTCCAAATTGAAATGAAATATACCACGCATAAACTGGGTTTTTCAATAAAAGAAGTGCCGATAATATTCACCGACCGCACTTTGGGTCAGTCAAAAATGACTAAAGGTATTGTTCGCGAAGCCTTTTTTGGCGTCATTCAATTACGCTTGCGAAACACCAGGCGCCGTCATAATAAAAAATAATGGAGTTTTATCATATTTTTAATGCCAGAATCGTTAATGAAAACCGCATTGAGGAAGGAGAGGTTTTTGTATCGGACGGTTTGATTTCTAAGATTAATTATGGCAAAACATCGGCTACTCCGGCAAATTATGTAGCTGTTGATGCAAATGGCAGATTTTTGTTGCCCGGTGTTATTGACGATCAGGTTCATTTTCGCCAGCCGGGTATGACAGATAAGGCAAGTATTTATACCGAAAGTCGGGCTGCAGTTGCGGGCGGGGTTACGTCTTTTATGGATATGCCCAATACCAAACCGCCGACATTGACTCAAGACCTGCTTGAAGAGAAATACAAAATTGCGGCAAAGGATTCAATTGCCAACTATAGTTTTTATATGGGTGTTTCTAACGATAATATTGAGGAAGTTTTGAAAACCCCGTTGAATTCTGTTTGCGGAATAAAAATATTTCTGGGTGCTTCAACAGGAAATTTATTGGTTGACAATAAAAAAACCATAGAAAAGTTGTTTTCGGAAACTCCGCATATTGTAGCTGCGCATTGCGAAGACGAAGAAACGATTAAACGAAATGCCGAATTATTCAAAAGTTTACCGCAAAGCGAAATAAATGCTTCTGTTCATCCAATTATAAGGTCAGCCGAGGCGTGTTTTATATCTTCGTCTTATGCAGTGAATCTTGCCCGTAAAAAGAAAACTCGGCTACATGTTTTTCATGTGTCCACCGCTAAAGAACTTGAACTTTTTGATGCCGGCATTCCTTTGGAAAAGAAAAAAATTACTTCAGAGGTTTGTGTTCATCATCTCTGGTTTACTGCCGATTTTTATAATTCGCACAATAATTTAATAAAATGGAATCCTGCCATTAAAAGTGCCGATGATCGTAAAGCATTGCGCGAAGGATTAAAGTCGGGATTGATTGATGTTGTTGCCACCGACCACGCCCCGCATTTGTTTGCTGAAAAGATGAATCCATATTTTGATGCGCCCTCGGGCGGACCAATGGTGCAGCATAGTCTTCAGGCAATGCTGGCACTGGCTCAGTCAGTATCGTGGACAATTGCTGATGTGGTTAATTATATGTGCCATAAGCCCGCCATACTTTTTAATATTTTAAAACGGGGTTTTATACGCGAAGGCTATTTTGCAGATTTGGTTTTGGTAGATACCTCCAAAAATTATAAAGTAACAAAGTCGAATATTCTGTATAAGTGCAATTGGTCGCCTATGGAAGGCGAGACTTTCCCTGCCGTGATTGACAAAACTTTTGTTAATGGTCAGTTAGTATGGAACAAGGGAAAAATAATTGACAAAAAAGCCGGTAAAAGACTGGAGTTTGAAAGGAATAATATTTAGCTTTCCCTGAATTGAAAGAAAATTCAAGGCGCTTTTTCAACAAAGCAATCTTACTCTTAAACGAGTTGTAAAATCCGATGCAATAAATTCACTTTTACTCTGCTTTCAGCTTGTAATTACGCATAAACTCCACGCTCTTATGCATGTGTACGCTCATGTAATCGTCTTGCTGAATAAACGGAACAACTTTTCGGTACTCGCTTATTATTTTTTCCAAATAAGGAGAACTGGTTTCGGGTCTGCGAAATTCCAGCGCCTGTACTGCGGTCATAAGTTCAATTGCCAAAACTTTCTCAACATTTTCCAGAATCCTCAATGTCTTTGTGGCAGCATTTGCTCCCATGCTCACATGGTCTTCCTGTCCCTGACTCGATTCTATGCTGTCGATACTTGCCGGTGTGGCCAGTTGTTTGTTCTGACTTACAATAGATGCAGCCGTATATTGAGGAATCATAAAGCCGCTGTTAAGTCCGGGGTTGGCAACAAGATAGTTAGGTAAACCATGTTTGCCGTTAATTAGCTGGTATATCCTGCGTTCGCTTATGTTAGCTAATTCCGACATTGCTATACCGAGGAAATCAAAAACAAGGGCTAATGGCTGTCCATGAAAATTACCTGCAGAAATAATCAAATCGGTTTCCGGAAAAACTGTGGGATTGTCGGTAACGCTGTTTATCTCCCTGTTAACAACCTGATTTACATATTGTATTGTGTCCCATGTTGCACCATGTACCTGAGGAATGCAGCGGAAAGAATAAGGGTCCTGAACCTGCTGCTTTTTGCGTGTTATAATTTTGCTGCCTTTTAATATTTTATTTATGGCATTGGCTACATTCATCTGTCCGGGATGAGACCGTACCGCCTGAATCATGGGGTGAAACGGTTCTATTCTGCCATCAAATGCATCAAGCGAAATTGCTGCAATATGGTTTGCCCATTGCATCAGGTTTTTGCTCATCATTAAAGAATAGGCTCCATGAGACGACATAAATTGTGTTCCGTTAAGCAAAGCCAGTCCTTCTTTTGACTGAAGCTGAATTGTTTTAAGCCCAACGGCTTTAAAAGCCTGTTTTGCCGACATCCGTTTTCCATGGTAAAGTACTTCGCCATGACCTATCAGGGGCAAACACATGTGTGCAAGAGGAGCTAAATCGCCCGAGGCGCCCAGAGAACCTTGTTCGTATATAACCGGTAAAATATCATTGTTGTACATGTCGGCAAGCAACTGCACTGTTTCGGCCTGAACTCCCGAATGACCCAGCGATAAGGCCTGAATTTTAAAAGCCAGCATCAGCCTTACAATTTCTGGTCTAACTTCGTTACCCATACCGCAGGCATGAGACAATACAAGGTTTTCCTGAAGTTTAGATAAATCTTTTTTGCTTATGCTCGCATTGCACAAGGAACCAAACCCTGTATTTATGCCATAAACCGGGCTGTCCGATTTTGCAATTTTTTGATTCAGATACTGACGGCATAAATTTATTTTTTTTAATGCAGCAGCTGATAGTTCAATATGAACATTGCCCGATTTGATTAATTCAATGTCGGATTGGCGAATTTCTGATTTTATTGTTAATGTTGTTTTTTTCATTTTGTTTGCTTTAAATGTTTGGTATTGCAGCAATACCCTGTAATAAATAAAATAATGTTTAGCCTGATTCTATCCTGAATTAAAACTCAAATAAGCCTGTGCGGTTGAGCTTAATAATAAAAATCAAAATCCATTTAAGCATGGCGGATAGTTTTTGCAAATATAAACAGAAATGATTTATTTGGCGGGTTGTTTTATTTACCGGTTTTGCAAAAATCCCTTTTAGCCACGCGTTGGATTAAGCGTTTTTCGTATAATCAAATTTTGCCGAAATTGTGTTCAGGCATTTTTTAAAACAGATTTGAAAACAAGTTTAGTATTTTTGCCGAATGATTTTTTCATGGTCCGAAATTAAAACACATTTTTCCAGAGCCACATTCACTTTTCGTGCTTTGCGTTCGCGTAATTATGCAATTTATCTTTTGGGAATGCTGTTTTCGGTTATGGGCACGTGGATTCAGATTATTGCTACGGGATGGCTTGTTTACAGGCTTACTGGCAGTGCGTATATGCTTGGAATAATAACTTTTGCCAGCCAGATTCCTTCTTTGTTTATTACACCTTTTGCAGGAGTTTTTGCAGACAGGTTAAACAGAAAAAACATAATCATAGGCACACAGATTGCTGCAATGTGTCTGTCACTTATTTTGGCAATTTTAGTATTGTCGGATTCGATTCAGGTTTGGCAAATTGTTTTACTTGCTACCTTGTCGGGCGTGGTTAATTCTGTTGATACTCCATTCAGGCATGCTTTTATCCGCGATATTGTGGAAGACACTTCCCAAATGTCCAATGCCATTGCGCTTAACTCTATGCTGTTCAATACTGCCCGCTTTATTGGTCCGGTTATTGGCGGTTTTTTGATTGCACTGGTGGGCGAGGGCTGGTGCTTTATGATTAATGCAATGAGTTTTATCGGAATAATAATTTCTTTGTGGTTTATTAAAGCAACTCAAAACATTACTGATAAAAAAGAGACTTCGATTTTTAGCGACTTAATTGAAGGAGTTAAATATTCGTTTGGATTTCCGCCAATAAAATACTTATTGTTGTTAATTCTTTCAACAGGATTTTTTGTGTTGCCGTTTCAGAGTTTCCTTCCCGTATTTGCAAAGGATATTTTAAATGGCGACAGTGGTTTATATGGCATTTTAATAGGTTGCTATGGTGCAGGGGCTCTTATTGGCGCCATATTCCTTGCGTCAAGAAAATCATTGAAAAAATTCCCTGTTTACATTTTGTTTGCTGCATTTTTGTTTCCGTTGGGGCTGGCAGTTTTTTCTCATTCTTTAAATATCGCGTTAAGCATGACCCTGCTTGTTGTTTGCGGATGGGCAATGATTGCCCAATATGTGTCAACAAACACATTGCTGCAAACCATATCAAAACCCGAAATGGTAGGGCGGGTAATTTCGTTTTATGGAATGTCTTTTATGTCGGTTACACCTCTCGGCGCTTTGCTGATAGGATATCTGGCAAATTTTTTCGCCATCCAGAAAATCATTCTGACGTTTGTGCTGATTTCTCTATGTGCCTCATGCCTGTATGCAATGCGAAAATCTAAAGTACAAAAGGGCTTGGATCAGGTTGAGTTTTAACTTGCTTTTACAGAATGTAATATTAAAATCATCCTCTCTTTATTGTTGACTCATCCCAAAATTTAATTTCAGAATATATTGAAATAAAAAGTGCCGCCTCATTGCTGAAACGGCACTTAAGGCAAAAAAACGAACTAAGCTGTTATAGCAAGCAATTCGGTGGCAACAGTTTCATACATATTGCGCTTAATTCCGTCTTTGTCTTCCCATGTGCGATGGCTAAGGTAGCCTTTGATTTTTACTTTATTTCCCTTGCGCAGCCAGGCCAAAGCCTCATCTGCCGTTTTGCCCCACACAACAACGGGAAACCAGCTGGTAATGGTTGTTTTTTCGCCTTCGGCTGAATTATTGCGCGAATAATGTGTTGCCAATTTAAAACGAATTTTCTTTTTTCCGCTTGCAAAATCCTGAATTTCCGGATCAAAACCCACATAGCCGCATAATTCAACAACATTCATTTCGCGATGCGTACTTAAACTCGTTTGTTTTTCGCTTGCAGGTGCATTTGCATTAGCTTCAACATTTGCATTCGATTCAATCACCATTTTTTCATTTTTCTTTTTCATAAGTGTAAAATTTAAGTTAGTAAAAAGTTTTTTTAGTCTGCCGGGTTGATTGACTTCCGACGATGCAAAGTAAAGATGACTATTTTTAATAAGTCGGTTATTAAACACTTACTTTCGACTATAACTGTTTGTAGTCGTTTGTTGTCGGGTATGTGGCTGATTATTAATTGTTTATTAAAAGCGATCGTATTCGCATATTAATGATAAAAAAGAGGATTGATGAGGTGGGCGGCAAGGTAAGTTTTTGATAATATGATTATGGTGGTTCGAGATGGTATAAGATATTTCAAGCTATTTTACATTTAATTATCATGATTTTTTCTTGTACATCCTTTATTCTTTTGTTACTGCCTTTAAAAGAGTATTTTTTGTATTCTTTTATTTTTTCTAATTTGTTTGCTACAGTTTGTAAAGCAATTTCTAAATTTATTGAATTTGTGTCTAATAGTTGTAATTTATTAACATCTTTTTCAAGTGATGCTATCATCTTTTTTAATTCTCTTTGCTTTTTTTCTGTTATTAATTTTTCTTCTTGTAGTAATTTCGCTTTTCTTTCTTTTTCTTCATTGTATTTTTCCAATAAAATTTCAGTTTTTGATTTTATTTCAATATATTCTTTTTGACTTGTTAGGTGCCAACCTCCACAGTAAATACAATAATAACTTCTTTCAGGTTTATAACCTGACTCTGCTTCTATTTCATTTCCGTTAAATTTGATAAAAGTATTTGCCTTTTTTTCAGATTCAAAAAGCATTTTATATTTTCCGCAATCTTTACATAGTACTCGATTTTTTGTTGGTTTCATTTTTACAATTGATTAATTTAATTTGATATAAATTTTAGCAATGTCAACTTAAGTCAGGCGGTTCTACAGTTTGATACCTGCCGAGTTTTATCGATAAAATTTGATACTAAGATAATATTTTTCATTCCGAAAACGTTCAATCGAAGCGCTTTACCCGCTTTTTTGCAAAACTTGGCCTTAGCTTGGGCTTGTGCGGTTTTGCAAATGTGCCACCAATAGCGTTGGCTTATGTGTTCATTTTTCTATAAAGTTCACTCACAAGTTTGTGCCAATCTCTAAATGTCATATTCTTATGTTTCTTCTCGTAATATTTTGATGTTTCTTCAACTGCTTGTAAAACTTTGTTTTTCTTTAGTAATGGTTTTATTATTTGTAAAAGTTCTTTGTCTGTTATTTCTGTCAGCGTGGCGGTCTGTTTAGGTTCTGATGTTTTAGGTACAGCGTTTTCTTCAAATAAGCCAAATACAACATCAAAAAAGTTTGTCAGGTTTTCACGTTTAAAAACAATAATTCTTTCTCCGTTTGATAAATAACCAAACCTAAATTCATCATCTTTTACATTTTCTTGCAATGAAGAACGTGAATACAAAGAAACATTACTTTTTGCGTTTAGTCTTTCTTTTACTTTTGTCGGATTCCAAGCTACTACGGTATCTGTATCAACATCGTAGCCAAGGATAATAAAAGGAATGTCTGCTTTGAAAATCTTTGAAAAATGGTCGCTGTATGGTAGTTGAACTCTTGTAACATCAGGCGAATTTTTAAAATACGCTGGTGATAAATTTTTAAGAAAAACAAAGTATTTGTCTGTTCCGATTTTGATTAAGAACGGATTTCCTTCCTCATAGCTAAACTCGTCTAACTCGTTAAGCGTCTCTATGAATTTTATCTTTAAATCTTTAGCATATAGTTTTCTCATATCTTAAAACATAGAGTTATGAAGTTTTGATTTTAGTCTCGTTTTGTTTGCAGGTCTTACATTAGTCAAATCACAATCAAATCTTACATTCATAATGTTTGATGGAATACTGCTTATGTTTATTGTTGGAATATCAACACTTTCATAGTGCTGAATAGAATCTACAGAAAATTTATAGTCAAAGTAAATGTCAAACGCTTTCTCAAAGTCTTTGCCAAGAGTTGAAGCAACCATTTCATTGATACGATAGATTAAGTCTTGGTCTTTAATTTTTGATTCTATTATATCAACCAAATCAAAAATGCTCGTTCCTGTTCCTGTTTCAATTGTCAAAATTGAAGAAACGATAAGTTTTGATTTTGTATTTGGAATTAGTTGCTCTAATGAGAAGTTGTGAATTCTTCTGCTTTTAGATGTGCTTTTTACTTCAATTTTATCGTTTCCGTCATTGAAATCGTATTTGTCAGAAGTTGAGTTATGCCACGATTTAATTAAGTAGTCAGGATTTTTTGATTGTTCGATTATCAATAATTCAGCCCAAAGTCCTTGAATTGTTTTTAAAGCTGGTTTTGAAAACTTAGTGAAAAGATTAATTAACTTTTCAATTTCAATTTTCAGGTCTTTTAAAAGTGGCTTTTCCGAGAGGTTTTTAACGAGTACAAAAACAATCTTTAAAAAATATTCCTGCAAATAATCGGAATCAGATTTTAACGAAATGATTGTGTAAACACCTTCTTCAATTTTTCCTTTCTTATTTATCAGTTGGCATTGACGATTGTATTGAACGGATATAAATTCAAGATTTGTATCTAATGATTTTGCCTTTGTTTTTTCATCACATTTTATAAAAAACATTGGCTGTCCATTTAATGAAATTCCAAGTTTATGGGTTTTAATTGTCGGCAATGTTGCAATAGCAAAACTGTCGCCATTTCTTGGCGATTCATTTTTTAAGTCTTGAAATATTTTAAAAACGTTCTGCATTTTATTTACCAACTCCAACAAATGAATGAGCAAAATCTTCAGGATAGTATATACCCAAAGTATAAAGGACTTTGTTTCCCCATTGCATTGATGAATGTTTTAATTTGATTTTATGAATTTGAATACAAAAGGAATCTTCAAAACGAATTCCCTTATCCCCAGGATATGTTTGTGAACCACTTGTTGAACGACCTGAAAAAATGTTGCTAATTTTCAAAACATCTTTTTCTGTATCTAAACTTCTTTCACGACCATTGACAACAGCGTAACTCATTTCAAAAATGTAAGCATGTTTCAATTCCTGTTTGTCGGCTAAGTATCGTAAATATTGAATAGTTGAAGATTTACGCAAGGCATCAGGCATATTCATTATTTTGAAGTCTTTCAAAAACTCAATTACTTTTTCAATCTCAAGTTTTACATAACGATGATTTCTGTCGGGTGTGCCGAAATCCTTAAAGTCAGTGAATGTTTGAGAAGAAAGGAAATCTGAAACAAACGAAATATTTTCTTCAATTTGTTGTAATGCGTTCATTTGTCGCCAACCGCTTAACTTATGGGAAACTACATCGGCTGAAAGGATATTATTCCTTGTTGGATTCATTGAACTGTCAAGAATAAGTAGCTGCTCCGCTCTTTCAAGCGTGTTTGCTTTCAACATATTCCGCATTATTTCTTCGTGCTTAACATACTCTCTATATTCAATTGTTGAATCCAGTGGAATAAATACACGACACGAATCAAGATAATTTCGTTTGTAACCGAAAAATCTGCAACGTTGTTGAATTGTATCTGCATTTGATTTACCAATGCTGTAACGTGGCATATAAGAAACTGCCAAGCCTTCAACTGTGTAACCTCTATTTAACATTTCAGCACCCACCAAAATATGCGAAGAATAATTTGCCCAATTTATTTCATTGTTCTTTTTCTGTTTTCCTGCGGCATTATTACTGATTACTAATTCAATATTTGTATCAAGAATTACCTGTAAAACTTCTTCCATAACTTCTTCAAAGCTTGGAGGATTTTCAATTCGCCTTATTGCTTCATCATAGTTTTTGTAAAATTCTTTCGCTAATTCAATTTTGCTGGGGTCATTACTATTTAAGTTCAAAATTTCAGACCAAATTCCGATAAGGTTTTTAATCCACCCGTAGAATTTCTTGCTTGCATCTTGTTCTCTATCTGCGTGAATCATCATAGAAAGAAATTTTTCTTTCTGCTGAATGTTAACAGTTATTGCAACCCCCATTAAAAACAACTGCAAAGCATCAATCAAACTTTGTGGACTATCTGAAAGTTGATTATGCTTATGATGATATACTTCATTATCTGGAATGGTAATTATTAAATCGGTGTTATCTTCAAAAAATGTTTTTCCGCCTGTGTAAGCTTTTCCCGGTGTCAGCACAACGTGAAATTTAGGCGAAAGCAAATCCATAATGTTTATGAGCAACGGTGCTTGTGGTGTAGCTGTATACTGAATGTATGAATGATTAGGAAGAGATGCTCTCAAATCCAAGATACTTGAATAAGTAGAACTAAATTCATCATCTTCCCAGTCTTCGGATTTGCTGTTTTTTCTTGCATATGTATTCAAACTTGCTTGGTCTGCTTCATCGTCAATAATCAAAACTCCGTTGTTTCCTAATGCTTCTCTTACCTCTACCTTTTTAAATATCTTGGTCAGTTCGCTAATGTGTTTGTAATGTTTTAATACTGTGATTAAAATTGCTGGTTTATGATTTAGCTTTAATGCTTTTTGAATTTTTGTATGAACATCATCGGCAATAGTTGGGCTTTTATACACTTTGAAAAACCTTGCGTTATCGCTATCTGTTAAAAGGTCTTTCTTTAAACGTGTTGTTGTTTGGTCTAAAAGATTGTTTTTAATTCCTGCAAAATAGATTACAATTCTGAAACCGTTGTCAATTGCCAATGCTGTCAACGTTGTAAAAGACATTGTTTTACCGCTTTGAACGTAACCAATAGTAATTCCTGTTGTGCTTCCAAATGTGTCAACTGGATTGACACATTGAGAAAGAATTGAGGTTGTTTCGTTCAATAAATTTTCTCGTTCTTCATTATCCAACTTAGTAAAACGACCAATTAAATCAACTGTCCTTTCTCCTTGAACAATTGGAAAATTGGTTGTCATTGGCTGAATTATCTTTATCGTTTCACTCATTGTTTTAAAGATTGCGTATAAAATTGTTAAAGTTGTTTCTCACATACCCTGCGTGTTTTGCACCTTGTGATGAAGCTGCAAGCTCAGCTAAAACTAAGGCACGGATAATTGAAATTATTGGTTGGTAATCTTCATCAGATTTAAACTTTTCAAATCGAGTGAAAAATTGATGTGCAAGATTCAATTTGAAAGTTGCTGTTTTATCAAACAACTCGTCATTTTCGCCCATTTCTAAAGTGTACAAATCTGTAATTGATGGCTCGGAAATAAATTCAAATTTCAATTTGATTTGTTCGTCCTTTATTTCAATAAAATCTTCGTGGCTGTCAATTGCCTTTGCTTTCTTAGAAAGTTGTTCATTTTTGGTTGCAAGACTTTTGTTATCTATTTCTTTTAGTGAAGTTTCAACCTTTGCTTTTAGATTTTCTACTTTGGTTGCTTTCTTCATATTGCTGACAATGCTTTTCGCAACTTTCACATTGTCGTCTTGCGTTTTTGGTTTGATGTATTTTTCTGCTTGGGTGTATAAGTCAAAGTCTTTTGCAGAAATTTCAGCCTGCAAAGCTTCCATTAAGGCGGTTAAATCTTCTTGCTCTTGAAAACTACCTTTATTGAAACTTACTGCAAAGCCTTCTAATTCTAATTCGCCAAAAATTCTTTTGTAACGTGGTGAACCTATTTGACCACAAATAGCTTTTGGTCTGTATTTTTCATCGTGGCTTCCTTCAATAACTCTGCCTCGTCTAAAAAGTGAAAGACCGTTTACTTCACTTGTACTCATTGTATTTAGAATACCAATAAAGCCCGTAACTGTGTATTTACCTGATGAAAAATTGATTTCCTTTTTCCACAAAACAGGTTTTCCTTTTGGGTCTGTGTAATAGGGTGCATTTAGAATTTCTGGTTCTTCGTAAGTGAGTAAAACATCGTTTATATAAAGTTTTAAATCTCCATTGCGAATAAACTTTCGGTAAATACTGCTTAAATGTCTCCTAATTTTATCCATTTGCATTATTGACGGTGCATTTTGGGATAATTTAGAAAGTGTTATTTCAGTAAAATGCTTTGATTTTTCTTTGTTCGTATTTTCGACTTTGAGTACTTCTTTTTTTTCTTTTAAAACTTTATCCAAATCAAATTCAACATAGCGTTCTTCGATTTCATTTAACGCAGCTGTTCTAACACTCCAAAAGTTAGCAAGCCAAATAGAGGCGGTTTTCATTCCCATACCAAATTCGTGCAACCCCCTGTTATCAATCGGTATGTTTGCAGGTTCAAATGCTCTTTGAAAGTTTTTTGAGTCAATGCCAGCGGCATTGTCATAAATTTGGATTTGGTCGTTTTCTCTATCAATGTTTATTCTAACTTCAAATTGATATTTGCCATTGTGTGCTTTTTTGAGCAAATCTTTGTTGTTTTCAAAACTTTGAACTGCATTATCTACGTACTCGCCTAATGCAAACCAAACTTTATTATTAAGATTGCGGAATTGTCCGTAAACACCTGTTTGTATTTTTATTGAAACCGTTTCTACACTCATTGTATTAAATTTTCAGCTATTTTCTTAACCACACCAACATTTACGGCATTACCAAGAGCTTTAAATGCTTTTGCAATTGTTGGTGGTAATTCGGTTAATTCTTCCATACATTGAAGCCTTGCAGCTTCTTTTCTTGTCATATATCTTCCGAGCCAAGGGAAAATTGGAATTTGTGTTGTTGTCAAAACCAACGCAGGAGAATACGTTGGCATTTTAACTCGTATTCCTGATGGTCGGAACTGTACAATTTTGTCAATGATTGTTAAAGGAACTTCGCCACAATTCCATTCAAATTTTTGGTGACTGTTTTCAAACTCTTGAATTTTTGGAATCCAGTCTTTCAACCAACTTTTATGCTTTTTGTAAAATTCTCTGTTTGCTCTTATGTAATATTTTTTCCAATCAGGAAATTCTTTTTCATCGCCTTTTACTCCGTCTTGTGCGTAAATGGGTAAACATTGAAGCATATCATCAAGCGAATTGCCTTTTATTTTCTTTCCAAAAGTTCCTTTTTTCCCTTCTAAATCTGCTTTTCGTAATTTGATTGGTGCTTTACCTTCAAATGGATAGTCAGCTCCAAATTCCATTGCCCAAATTGGAAAGCGTGGAACTTCAGAGGGTTGCAAATGGTCTAAAAATTCTTGCCAAACAGCTAAATGGTTTTTCGTGTCTTGACGCAAAGTCATAAAGTCGGTGTCGTCTTCAATGATGATGTTGTGAATACTTACATTTTCATTTTCTTGTTTTTCGGGAAACTGAAAATCATTTAAACCACCTTTCTCTTTTAGACGTCCGACAATGTAAATTCTTGAACGATGTTGCGGTATGCCGAAATGATGTGGTGACAAAATTTCTTCACGAACATCATAGAGTTTAGAAAGTTCTTTATGAATTACTTTCCAAGTATTGCCGTCATCGTGTCCTTTCAAGTTTGGAACATTTTCCAAAAACACAAATTCGGGTTCGTGTTCGTGTAGAATTTCCATTATACGATAAAACAAATTTCCGTTTCTTGGGTCGTCAAGTCCCAATTGTGCACCTGCTTTTGAAAATGGCTGACAAGGAAAACCTGCACATAAAATGTCGTGAGGTGGAATAGAATTTATATCAACTTGGTTTATATCGCCTTGAATTTTTGTCTTGTGGTTTTTCTCGTAAAGTTCTCTTAACTCTTGATTGAGTTCACTCGCAAAAACACATTTGTGTCCTAAGTCTGCCAAGGCAAGATGAAAACCGCCAAGTCCTGCGAATAAGTCAATGAACTTCAATTTTCTCATACTAATTTGATAATTCTATTAATTGTTTAGGTTAAAAAAACTCAGACTTTAAATTTATAAATTTTGTCTGTGCGTAGGCAAAAAAGTGGCTCTTTTGGCTTTGTGAAGGGTCGGTTCTGTGTGTTGGAGCAAAGCCAAATGTGCCACTTGCGGGCTGGCTTAAAATTGTTTTTAAAAAATGCGGGTTGGAAATAAATAAAAAACATAGGGTCGGCAATGAGTGTCGGCTTACTCGTTGTCCGTTTGTTGTATCGTTTCTATGTCTTTGGTCACCTGTCAAAATGGTTTACTTTTTTCTTGTTTTTAGTCGTCTGTTTGATGTTGTCGGGTCGTCCTTTACACTTGCTGCTAACGTTTTATTCCCGCAATAAATATACAACATTCGCCAATATAAAACTTATAACATTCGCCAATGCGTTTTCATATTTTTGAGAAAAAAGGTTTTATTACACAGATAATCAAATATATATGTTGAAAAATTGAACATAGTTTTTTTTGTTAATTTCTTTTGGCAATGAAAAAGAAAAGTAAGCCCCGCCCGTCTTGAGGGCGTAAAAAACATTAAAAATTTTAATTGTATATTTATTCGGGCAACAATGGCAGTATATATTTATTAAAGTATTTGTTTTGCATCATCAACGGTAATTTCCAATATCCTGTTAATCCATGAAAATTTTTCTTTCATTTTATCAAATTCGTCACCTGATTCAATAAAATTAGCTGTACCATTAATGATAAAACCCGTTCCCTGATAATCATTAAAACCCAAAACATTTTTGCTTCCTAAAGATATTTTAACCCTGTTGTTTACAGCCACGTTATCCTGAGTTTTTCTGAAACCATGAGCGGGAATTAAAATACGTTCATCTTCAGTTATAACTAAATATGAATTCCATGTATTTGCCAGATGAGGTTCCACTCCCCATGACATAATAGATACTACTCCTTCGTGTTTTAGTACTTCAAAAAACTTTTCGCTTAATTTGCTCATAATATTAATATTTTACAATTTTTATTGGCTTTGCTTTGCTTGGCAATAACGTCTGATCATCTTGCTGTAATGGCTGATTTTTAACGATAAATGTTGCTACGAAGATAATACCTTTTTTGTCATTGAATATGTTCAATCTAAGTACTGCCCCTACACTGACAGCAAACGCCTGTTAGCCAAATTTATAATTCAGTTATACCAAATTCAAGAATCGCATATGGCTTATTAGTTGACACATTTTTCATTTTTTTATATGCTTTTGAAATTAATTCTTTCGGTTTAACATAATCATCCCCTCTTTGGAATGGGCCATAAGTACTTACTCCAATCCAGTCAATATAATTATCTCCGGGATAATAATAGGTTGGATAATTCCACCATTCTTCAGGGTCATCATTTACATCAAAATGGAAAAACCAGGTGATATTATCACAACCTTGTTGATTGCATAAGTCAATAATATGTCTATATGAATCTCTGAATATTTCTGGTCCGTCCGGATAATCAGGATCACCATATCCGTTTGTTGTGCCGCCTCCATAATAATATCCATTCCATGAAAACCAAATACCATTTACTTCTGTTCCAAATTCAGCTAATAGATTTGTACCACAGTCCTTGGCTTCATGCGCCCAAGCAATAATTGCATTGTCATATTTCCCGTTTATAATATCTATCATTTTATATTTAGGGTCGTTCTGATTTTCTTCAAAAACACTTCTGAACATAAGACGAATAAAGGGTGTTTTGCCTTTGTTGGAAATAACATCAACTGCGGTTTTTGGGAAAATCAAACTATCCAGCCAATTGTTAGAGAAATACGCCCATGCAATTTCTTTCCCTGCCAGACTTTCAAAATTATCAATATGTTCTGCGGTAACTTCATCTTCTGTTCCTGCAAAATCAGGAAAAGCAGAATGATAAATTTTTCCTGCAACAGGCACCAGTTTTTTATTTGAGAATGAACATGAGGTAATGAAAATGTCATCATTTACCAAATCCCGATATGTATTTTTTGAATGTTTGGACGAGTTAATTGTTAGATAAGTATCGTCAAAATCTTCATGCCACCATGAAATAGCATAGATATTGGGATAATTACCGGATTTTATTTCTTCAAAATAGTCTTTCATCCATTTTGACTTGGAATGAACCAAGTCATATTTTTTCTTACATCCAGAAAAAATAATTGCTATTATGAAAACAAGTATTATTTGGTAACTATATCTTTTCATATAATTTTGGCTAACATCTGATTCGCTTGGTGAAGACTGCACTTTTAAGCACAAACTTTCAACCGAAGATGAGGCTTTAAAATTACAAAAATCTTTCAATTGAAGCTGCTCAGCCTGGCTTTGGGCAATGCTTTGTTAGCGGCTGTGTTTTTTGTTTTTTTAGTTTGTCAATAAAGTTTTGTTTTTGTCGCCCTATATTTTTTTCGGTAATATAAAAATTTCCGCTACCTATTAGCCAAAAAACTTTGTCAACTGCATATGGTGTAACATTGTTAGATTTCGCAATTCTGTCAATGGCTTTTAATGTTGCATAGTTTTGTTTTGTAGTGTTATTTTCTTTGTTGTTAATTATGTTTAATGCTTTGAAAATGTCTTTTACATGTACATCGGGTTTTCCGTATTCTGTAAAACCCAATTCTTTTAAAAAGTCACATGCCAATGGAAATCCAATTCCATTTATTTCAATGCTTATCATCAAAGGAAGTGCTGGTTTTGCCCTTGTGTCATTTGCGAAAAAGTTTGCCCATTCATAAAAGCTCTCCGCGGTGTCAAATGATTTAAGAAAATGAGCAGAGTCAATTACTGGTTTAGCAAATAGTGTCCACAAACTTTTTGATGTCGTACGAAATTTTCCACTTGGGTTTAATTTCTTTTTAATGTCTTTCAGTAACGGCTCAACATCTGCTTTTTCATAATTTGCCGCTACTTTGTGTGGGTCAAAATCGGAAAGAACTTTTTTGAGATTATCTATTCCACCAATTGAATTTCCAATTACTTGTGGACCCATTTGTTTGTTTTGAGCAGAAACACAAAGCCGTTTGTAAATTGTTTTTAGGTCTTTTGGTTTTTTGTATTCTGATGTCAAATGTATATTCAAGTCATCTTGCGTAATCTTGTCAAATGAAAGCAAAAAGTCAGTTGCAAATTTGTATAATTGTTGGTCTGTCATTGGTTGTAATTGTTTTTCATTGCGTGGTAGTATTGCCACCAACATTTTATTTTCAAACAAATATAAAACATTCGTTCTTGAAACTAAAAATTTTGCTTATGTGTATTGATTTTTAAATTAACCAAATAAAATCAAGGTTTGAATTTTTAAGCCTCCTGAGTTATATGTTTGGGCTAAATCGAAGCCGTTTACCCGTCATTGCGGCAAACTGGCTTTTTAGCGTTTCGTATTTCTATTATCTATTTATGTTATAATCTAATTAGGCTATTAAATGATTTCTCCTTGTCTTATACATAAGTAAATACCCTCTCTTGTTAGCCTTAGTTAAAAAAGAGCGACTGATTAATGTCTCTACAAGAGGTTGCATTTCTAAAAACGGATTTAATAGTTTCTGAATTCGATTTTCAGTAACTCCAATCCTCAATGCAAATTCTGTAAAATCGCTTTTAGAGGGAAGGCCGCTTTTTTTGTATTGCTGGCTTCTATAGTCGTCAGTAAACAGTCCTTTATCCAATGCAAAATCTGTATCGTCCACATGTAGTTTTGTATTTACTAAATCATAAGCAGGACTTAGTAGATAATCTCCACTGGGAGATTCCAGTAAAGAAAAATTCTTTAAATGAGCGTCTCCGTTAGAAAACAGAAAATTGAAAACAACTAAAGAAAAATATTTTTCTATTTCTATTCGCCATGCCGGAACAAATTTTTGTATCAACTGTCCCGCTTCTTCATAGCTGTATTCATATTTGTAATTTGCACCTGCATTGTCTTTTGTTTTTCCCGCCAGCGTTGCAAAATCTTCTTTGCCCCATTTGTTCCCATCTTCTTTAACGTCAAACCGTTTGGTGATATAGGCTGGTGAACCATCCTTAAAAAAAATCATAGCATTTTCTGCTGTATTCAACCCATACACTTGCTTGGCTATTTGCATAGTCAAGTGTTCGTTGGCAGGAACCTGATCAACTTTTTTCAAATCTCTTGGTATCGGCTTGAGGATATGTGTTCCTTGCTCGCCTTCTTTTGTTAATCGCAATGTGTTTTTATCCAAAAGGAAGCTTAATTTTTCCTGAACACCCGATATGGATATGCGCATGCGATTTTCCATAAATAGCTCAGCAACTTCTTCACTTAATTGAGGCTGTTCATATGGCAAAATATGGCTTACTTTTTTACCATCGAACAAATTCCGCAAACAGCCCGGACTGTAAGTGGAAAAATGTTCAGCTAATGTTCCAGGACAATTATTAATTGTCAATTGGCAATCGTCAATTGAAAATCGCTCTTTCATTTTTGTTTTGATGTTTTGATTATAGAAATTAGTAAGCGTAAAATTTCTTTTATGTCATCTGAAGTCGAGGTATACTGATTTTTATCAATAAACAACGATTGATAAAGTAAATCAAGCCAATACTCTGTTTCATTGGCCTCTTTTAAAGCTATTGATAGTTTATGAATAAAATCAGCTTTACTTTCTGCATGTTCAGATTCTCTTACAAGTGCCCCAACAGCAGTTCCTGATCTTAACATTTGTTTTGAAATAATATACTCTTTCTTTTCATTTATCAAGTATTTATATAACTGAATAATGCGCAATGCAAATTCAAAACTTTTATTCTTTATAATATTTTCTTTCATACTTCATTCATTTTCAATTATTCATTTTCCATTGTCCATTGATCATTGTCCATTATCCATTGCCCATTATCCATTATCCATTGCCCATTATCCATTATCCATTGTCCATTATCCATTATCCATTATCCATTGTCCATTATCCATTATCCATTATCCATTATCCATTGTCCATTATCCATTATCCATTACCCATTGCCCATTATCCATTGCCCATTATCCATTGCCTTCACCGTTATTGCACCGATTGTATCATATTGTGCTGTTGCTGCAAGCAAACTGAAATTATCATTTTCGTCTATTTTCAAATGCGTACTTTGTAATTTTCTGTTCACTCCTTCACTAAGCATATTGAAGAAAAATGGAAATAAAAAACTACTTCTATATTCCCGCTGTGTTTTAGGTAATGTCAAACTTATTGACGGCATATTGGGATCATTAAAATAATTGTCATCATATTCGAAAACATACTGCTTACGATTTTCTTCTGTCAGCGTACCAGCTAAAATCCCATTGCGATATATTTCAATTGTTCTCATTTATTCAATGTATCTTTTTACTTTAAGGGTTAGTTCCATTCCCAACACTTCGGCCAATTTGTTCAGCACCTCTAAAGTAGGATTACCTTGCCCTCGCTCTATTTTATACAGCGTGTTAGTACTGATATTTGCAAGCTCAGCCAAGTGAGGTTGAGTTATACTCAATTCCTTTCGTCTATTTTTTATGGATTCACCAAGAGTTTTAACTAACATTATATTGTGATTTTGGGGTTAAAGATAGAATTTATTTTTTAGATAATAAGCGAAATCACATTATATTGCTATTTATAGTTTTTTATATTATTGAAACGCAATAAAAAAATAGTAAAACCATATTTTATTGTGATTTTGTATTGTATTTTGTCCTGTAATTCGATTAAGGTTGTCTCTGCAGCATGACCGTCAACGTCTTATTCTCAAACAAATATAAAACATTCGCCAATATAAAATTTATAATTTTAGCCAATGCATTTTGTTATTTCTTTTGCACGGTCATATTACGAATTGAAAATTCAGGGTTTCCCACATAGGCAATTTTGTATCCCTTAGGGCTTTTTATTTGCTCTACTTTCTTAATTCCATTGGTATAGGTGGTTCTTGTTGCAGTTCCTCCTTCCGGAGTACTGGCAATGCTAATGTATTTTGCAGGGTCTTTTGAAAATGGCTCTTCAAACTCTACAGTTGTCCAGGTTTTTGTTGAATTGAGATAAGCTTGTTTTAACGTGGTGCCTGATAAAAAGTCTTTTAAAAAATCATAAACGCCATACCAGAAATTATTTGCATAATAAGCTGAGGCTCCCGTTTCAAAGAAAGGATAAGCATAATAAGTAACTCTTTTTTTTGCTTCAGCAACACCTATGTCATCGTCATCATCCGCTGAAGTACCCGCGCCATAGCAAACTGACTTAAAAATGACCAGAGCATTATCTTTTAATTTAAGTTTGGCCATTAATTCAGCGCTGGACACTCTTGAGTTTATGCAAATCCCCCCAACATTTCCTCCTTCTCCCAAATCGGTTCCATGACCTGAATAAACAAGGAAACTACATTTTTTTGCTGTTTCAACTATTTCATTCCAGTTTGCTTTGTCATCATAAAATTTATGAACTATGACCCCATTCTCAATAAAAACATCAGCTATCTTATCCATGTCTTCAATAGCGCTTTTGGTTCCGTCTTCCTGATGCCCCACTATTAAAATTGCTTCCAGGCCTTTGGGGCTGACTTGCCCCAGAACCGGATATGTAAAAATTAAGCATATCCATAGTATGGTGAAAATTATTTTAGCACTTGTTTTCATTATCTTTTTTTTAGCTACTATATAAACGATTAAGACATTAAGATATTTTGTTCTGATGGTAGTCTTTTTTAATATGTCTCATATCTTTTATGCGCGTGGCGCAGTGGCGGTTTTCAGGTACTAATTTTTAATCGAAGGATAGATTTTCAAATTAATGAAGTCTTTTAGTTGAATTAGCTTGCTGTGGCATTTGGCTAAAGAGCCTTTATGCAATCGATCTTTCCGTTCGGGACTAAATATCGTCTTCGTTAAGTAACCAATCAACCACATTTAATTTTTGAATACCGTTTGTATTTGTATTGTCGAAATCAAGAGTCAATAGAAACATCGGATAATTGTCTTTAATATTGTTAAATGACGAAATCTCTCTTTTTAATGTTTTTTCGTCATTAACAGTGAACGCCACTTGGTAATATTCCTTTTTGTTATTAGGCTTTTGAACAACAAAATCTACTTCTTTATCATTGTTTTCTCCAACAAATACTTTACCCCCTCGTCTTATAAGTTCAAAATACACTACGTTGTCCAATCAGTTAAGTGCAGATTTTCCCGCTCTTCAAAATTTAGAAAAATAATATTTTTTCAAGGATACCTTGTGTTATAAGTTCGTCTCTAAAGGCCTCCATAAGTGTTGATTTACCACTACGTCTTATACCTGTGATAACTTTGATTATATTTTGGTCCTTAAGTTGACGAAGTTTTTTTAGGTACTTTTCTCGTAATATCATTTACATATATTTTTGCAATGATAATCCTTATTGACGAAAATCCCAATTTATTTGGTTTTTCGTCAATAAGATGTTGTCTATGGTTTTTTCAATAAAAGATTAGGTGATATGTAGAATTTGAAAGGGAGGAATATAACTGTGCGGGCGATTTGCGAAGAGAATTTCACTAACGTTTTATTTTCGAACAAATATAAAACATTCGTTCTTAAAACTGCAAATTTGCTTATGAATATTGATTTTTGGAATTAATCTAATAAAAGCAATGTTTTAATTATTTAAGTCTCGTGGGTTATTAGTTTGGGTTAAATCGAAGCCGTTATCTACGGCTTTTGCCGAATGTGCTCAATTATTTGTTATTCATTTTTTTCGGCAAATGCGATTATGTGTCCGTCAATGTCGGAAAAATAGCAAACTCTGTCTCCCCAATCCCTGACTTGAATTTCGCTAATAAACTTTGCCCCAATTTTTGTTGCATTGTCAAATTCTAGTTGAATGTTCTCAACATATAAATAAAGCTCGCATCGTGGTATTCCGTTTCCAAGGTCGGGGTGTGGTGTTTTTTCTGAAAGTATTTTTGCAATTCTTTTGTTAGGCATTAAACCTAATTTACAGTTTTCGGCAAGTTTAAATTCAGTCATACCCGAAACATTCAAATAGGGTTTTTGTCTGAATAATTTTGTGTAGAAGGCAGTACTTGCTTGTTGGTCGTTTACATAAAGTATTGTTTCGATTAATTGAATATGTTTCACTTGTTTGTTTTGGGAATTTATTTATATGTTTCTTGTGTAATAGTATCACTATAATTTGAAAAATCAAAATCAATAATTTTGTCAATAATTGCAGAAATTACTTCTTTTGTTTTCTCTGGTTTCATCTTGTTTGAAAGCTCGATCTTGATTTTTTTATTATCAAAAAATGCAAAAAAGCGGGCTTTTGTTTCATATTCCGTTTCCCCCGTATATCCGGTAATGGCATTTTGGCATTTATTGGTTGTATGTGTGATTACAAGTTCTCCTTTTGCGAAAATTTCGCCCTTTTCTTGTTCTAAAAACTCGCTTTTATCTTTTTGAATAACGTTCAAATCACTTATCGTTTGTAATAATATTTGCCCCACTTCATCATTTGAATTGTACCAATCAATTTTAATATGCAATTCTCCATTGGATACAGTATTATCGCAAGCGTCTAAATATTTTATTCCACCATCTATATCAACATGTACGGCGGAGCCAATTCCCATGACCCCTATAACCAAATTCTCCCTCTGGTCAAGTAGATTCATGGGAAAAATTTCGGTTAATGATTTTGTAACTTGCGCCATTAACGACCATCCCGATAAACACATTAATGATAATAATAAAGTAATTTTCAGTTTCATTTTTTTAAGATTTGATTTTAATAATTATTTTTGCATTACTAAGCCCACCAACCCTACATCCCACTTAATTTGTTTAAAAAACAACTGGGGGTAGTTAGGGTAGGCTCTTTGTTTTTGTTCTAACATTTCACCGTCTGTTAAATTTTCATTTCTAAATGTCAAAAACTGAATGGCAGAAATGGGAAGCGATTTATCCCAGTAGGCAGGATTGAAACGCATTATTTGATAACCTTGCTTCTTGCCATTTACCTTTAATACAAAATGTGATTCGTACCCGGCATAGGCAGGAGCAGCCAACTCTTCTGGCGTCAATTCGGCAATTTCCAATTTCAATTGGTCAAGTATCATTCTGTCAATTTCTTTTTTTTGAAACAGGGAATAATACGCCAAATGAGCATCTGCCATTTCTTGAACGGTTACAGGGAGCCAGTATGGCGGCCTTTGTGGGTTATACACTACTATGGTTTGTATTCCATTTTCTTGCCACCCATCTCTATAAGCTTGGTAAACATCAATACCCGCACAGGGACTTTCCTTGAACGGATATACCCGAAAATATTGAGCAAGAATTTGTAATGTACTATCAACTTTTTCTGAAACTGTTTGATCATATCTTGAGCCATCATTAACCATGTATTCAGGTGAAAAATAAAACCCATCATGTCCGCCAGAAACGGCGATAACTTCAAAACGAAATTGTGGCGGTTCTATTTTCCACTTACTACCATCAGCATGAAATAGTTCAAACAAAAAACTAATCTCTCCGGGTATGGCGTATTCATAATCCGTTTTCGTGGTGTAATCGCTCCAAACATAAGAACTTATTGCACGAAGATCATAACCGCAAGGGCTGTTCAGCATTGGATATTGTTGCCTAAACCATTCAACAAGAGTTGAGATATTCTTTTTAAAAGTCAAATTTTCTTCGGTACTTAAATTTCCATTGCGAAGTTTATGCCCAATGGAGGGTAAATTGCTTTCATAATGCCATGCGCCGGGTTTAGTTTGATTCCACTGTGATGATTGCCCATAAATACAATAATTTACGATACATATTAATGCAATTGACAGAAAAAGTCTCATTTTATTTAATTACTTGTTAATTCTATAGTTGTACGCAACGGCAGTTCGTTTAAAAAATGCTATTTGTTTTCACAAAAATATTAAAAATTAACAATTTAAGACTGTTTTTAGTCAGTTTTTTTCAATCATGTTGTCAATTTTAAAGCAGAAATTAGAATTTCCGAGTGCTAAAAATGACTTAAAATTGTTACTAAACGAAGAAAAATAAGAAACAAAGTGCCGTTTTATTTTTTCCGGATTGAATTATTTTTCTTTGAATTTTGAGTCCTGAGTTTAATGCTATATCCAGCTATTAATACGCTGTCGATAAAAATTGAGCTGAGAGAAAATTAGTCTATTATATTTTTTTAATCGACATTACAGCTGATAAAAATACCGCAAAATCAATATAATATGCATTTAATTTAAATTATGTTATTGGCAATGGTTAACAAATTGGCGAGTGCGCATATTCCAAAATAAATGTTAAACAGGATATTCCTTTTAGACTTAACATCATTGTTTAATCGAAATTGTTTACCTGCTTTCTCGCCAATTTGTTTGTTATGAGCTGGTTTTTAATTTTGTCCTGCCGGACCAATATATTTTGCGTCGCCCAATCCTAATATTGGAATAAAAATAAATGGTAAAAAAATCAATCCAATTGTAAAACCTTCGCTTTTACCAAAACTCTTTGATAAGAGATTAGTCATCCATATTACAAATACTATGTTTACTATTGGAATTAAAAATAAAAATAGCCACCACAGCGGTTTTCCAACAATTTCCAACAGAACAATAATGTTATAAATTGGAATTAAGCAAGCCCAGCCAGGCTTATTTGCCTTTGAATAAATCTTCCATTGAGATACAATAAGTAAAACAATGAGTGCTAAATAAATTACAATAATGATTCCCATAATGTTCATTGTTAATTTTTCCTACTCATTAGGCTTTTCGGTTTTGCCCCGTTTTTTTTTGTGGTTTCTGGTCTCCACTTTTTTACTTCTGTTTGAAACTTCGGGTGGTCAACCCGTTGATTTTTGCAGACCGTATTGATTTTTAAACTTATCCATAATAGTTAATAGCAACTTATTGTTCCGCAATTTATATATTTTTTTGTCAAAATAAACAAAATGTTTAAAATTTTCACTGTTTAAATATACCTTGTTTAGCGTGTTGAAACAAATACAAGTTAGGATTTTGGCACAATCTACTGTTTTGTATTATGTTTGCTAACGTATTTAACGGAAAACTTATTCAATCCGCGTTCTCCCTCTAATTTACCCTCAGTTAGTCTATGATGGCAACTACATAGCCAAACTCCATTTTCCAACTTGTCAGACCCCCCATTCTTATGTGGCTTGATATGTGCAGCTTCAACTTGTCCTGAACAAACTGTTTTAATAATGCTTTTTGGCAAACATTTTATTTTTGCTATTTCGCACTTTCTGTCGATTTTTTGTAAACTTCTGTTTAATGATGCGTTTCTTTTAAATAAAGGTTTTGATGGATACAACCATAAAAATAGGCTCCAGCTTTTGTCAATTATTTTACCTACATCATTTTCGTTGAACCCTTTGCCAAGCCCTACAGCAAAAACATTTCCAATTCCAGTCTTGTTATTTAACGGGTTTGTGAAAATTGATTTGATTAATCCAACCTTTTCAATTTCGTCGAGTTTATCTATAAATTCATTTATTTTTTTGGAAATAATTACTTCTTCTTTATTTGCTCTCTTACATAGCATAAAGTTTTCATTACGGTATTTTGATGTATCAATAATTATTTTTTTGAACTCACTATAGTCGAAATTTTTATTGAAAAAACTTGCCATAATTGGGGCATGTGCTATTACAAAGAGCAAATAATTTGTGTCGTTTTTCTTATAATATAAATATCCGCTTCGATAATCATTACGCCTGTTTCTGTCGGCTTTTTGAAAATATGAAAATGCCAAATCTAAAATATAATATTCATCTTTATTCTTAACTTTTCTATAAATAGCCTCACGTCCCAGTCTGGCTGATACGGAACTGACAATTTTATGTACAATGTCCGGTGTCATTGAAATTTTAATTCGTATTGAAGATTCGGTGTCTCTGAGAAATGGCTATATTAAATCCAAAACTCGAAGCCACTATTTAAAGGTAAACAAAAATCTTAAATATTGAGTGATTATTTGCCATTTTTAGGAAATATGGATTAGAGGTAGTTTATTTCATAAATAGATTATTAATATTTATCATAAATTCTTTTATTATTGAGCTTCTCCTATTATATTTGATAATACAACTTTACGTTTATTCAGAATTATTTGTAAATCAGGAATCTAAAAAGATAAAAAATGAGAACTATTATTATAATAATTTTTTTGTCTAATTACTGCGGGCACCAGCCTTTTTGCCCAGTCGGGAAACTGGTATGCCGTAATGAGGAAAGCCGATTACGATCAGCGTTATGTCTCATTTGACTATTTCCCAAAAGACTTTATACTCGAGCAATGGAGCGAAGGGAAAACTATTACATCCTTTAATTATGAATCCGGGAAATGGTATTTTGTTTTTTCAAAACTTGGCAAATATAGCCGTGAATCTTACAGTTTGAAATACGATTTTCCTGAAGATTGGATATATGAGAAGCGTCAAGACGGATATAATTGCACTTCTATAACTTTTGGAGATAAAAAATGGATTGTTGTAATGTCGAAGCCTGAAAACAGTGAGGATAGACTGACATTTGAGAGTGTAAAAAAAGGAAGTATTAATGATATTACTGAGTTTATAGAATATAAATGGGGGTATGGTTATTTCATAACACATGTTGCCTTTGGTAATGGAGAATGGGTAGTAGTGATGGCTAAAAATACAGGTTACAGACATCAGGTATATAGATATCAATCTGCATTTCCGGAAGAATGGATAGATAAATACTATAAACAGGAATATAGAATAACAGGGTTAACATATAGTGGAAAGACCTGGTTTGTGGTAATGTCCAAGATACCAAATCCTCCCGGAGAAATATGTTTTTATAATGAAAATACCCCTTCAGATTTTCTTCAGAAATATTGGGATAAAGGTTATCGAGTTGTTTTGTTGAAAAACAGCTTGCCTTTGGAGTAGTTTGTTTTATTGTCTTTATAACGTTTAGTAGCCTAGCGCAGGGCGGGGGTTATGTTAAGCCAATTTGTCTAAATACTACATTTCAAAGCTATAACAGTATATTCAAACAACTTTTTCCAGCATTAAACTAAGCTGCTTTTAGATTCAGATAATTAGCTGTTTCTCAATCTATTTTTATTATGAATTCATTAAAATACAATATCTTATTTTTATTTCCCTTATTAAATAGTAAATGTTCAAAATCTTTGGATTTATGCTGTAAATCTATTTTTTCTAATATTTCTGTTAGTTTTTCTTTTAATTCGTTTGAGTTATGAATATTCTGCTTTGTAGAAAGAAAATCGTAATTTGGCTTTGTTTGAGAATGTAAAAATATAGTATCATAAAAATCGCGTCCCTTTGCCCGTGAAAGTAATGCTGACAATTTCATTGAGTAAAGTATATCATCGGGTGGAATGGGAAATGAAAAGAAAAACCCACAATTGGTAATAGTGCCCATTTGGGTTTTATATTCAAACTCTTGATTTTGACATTCAATCTTAATCAAAAACCGTTCTTCCTTATATGCCGACAATCCTAAATCAAATAGCAATTCGGGAAAATAAATGCTTGAGCGAAATGCCGTTAGCTTTTCACTTTGTTTTTTTCTAATTTCTGCTCGTATGCCCGACCGTAGTAAAAAAGTCAAAACCATTTGCGACATTTCTGCAAAATCTTCTGCATAAAAATCCTTGCAATCAAAATCTATGTCTTCTGAAAACCTGTCAATTCCTTTCACTAAGCGCAAATTTGTCCCCCCCTATGAAAGTGATTTTTCGTGCAAATTTCGTAGTTGCCAAAAAATTCAAAATCATTAGTTGGATATATTCTTTAATCATGTATTTTTTGTATGCAGGATTTTCTCTTATTTGTGGAGAAAAATAGTTCTGTATTTGTTTCACGTTTAGCATAAATCGAAAATTTTTAAAAGTATATTAACTCTGCTCCTCAATGTTTTTGATTGAAATCTTTCTGTAAAATCATTTAAACATTCCACGTTTAAATCTTCATGCATAAATTCTTCATCAAAACGCAAATTTATAATTTCTTGTTCGCTATTGTACTGTGGATAAAGATATAATAAATCTAAAATTGCTTTTTCAGGGGTTGCAAATAACAAACTGTGCCCGCTTAAAAATGATTTCTGCTCATAGCCAAACATTAATTTAGGTAGAATTTGTTGATATAAAAATGAGCCGAAAGTGTTTTCAAAATTTGCTTTTTTTAATGAACTCACAGCTGTTGTCTGCACGATTGCTTCAGGGATAATACCGTAAAATGCCAATGCCGAATGCAAACTTACATAAGAAGGGCTATATATTTTGTTTGACACAAAATGCTGAATATTAGGTGTTTTTAAGTATTCAGGGAAGCTATACCAAGAATTTCGCAGTTTTACAATAAAATTTTGCTTTGCCCAGCGATTAAGATTGTTTTTGTCAAAATTTGGTTGCCACGCATAAACCTGATTGACATTGAAACATATAAAGTCGTAAAATTGATTTCTTAGTTGCCAAAAATTCATATTATTCACTTCTGATATTCCGCAAAAATACATAAAAACAGAATTAAAACAAAATTTTATAGAAAATAATATTTTCTAAATTCAAAATGAATACAATTTTTTATTGAGTAAGATTATTAGGGGTTAATGGTGCGGGCAGTTAAGTCCCCAACCCATCGTTATGAGTGATGGGATTGCCAACACACACCCTTTGAGCCATTTACTTACCAAATATACGCAAATTTGTTAAACGTGCAAGTCACCGCCATAGTATAGAATAAGGACACTATTAGCGAATGTTTTTTCATTATAATAATTTGTCATTTTTTAGCAAATCGCTGAGTGTTAAAACATCTTGTGTCAATTCACAAATTGCATATTTACTGTGAGTTATGAGACTACACAAAAATGTAACACCAAAAAGCAATTCCCAAAATGGAACTTGTTCCTCCATAGTTTTAATATTATTCTCATCTGTTAATATTTTTACAGCAATGTCTTTTTTTTCTTGTTCGGTCAAATCAAGATTCTCTATAACCTCTTTTATTGCTGCTACTTTATGTTGTAGCAAAGCATTTGTGGATATTTCATATATAAAATTTGCAAAATAGGGTCCTAACTCATAAATAGACTTTAATTCTTTATTTAGTTTTTGTAATTGAAAATTTAAACATGTATGTGCAGCATCATTTCTAATCTTTCTTAACGTATTTAGACTGTCATATAAGTTTTTGTTTACCAATCTGAATATATAAGCCAATTCAATTTTAGAGGAGAAAGAACTAAGTTGTCCTGGATATTTGAATAATTTATCTTTATGTTTATTAGATAGCGTTTTTGGGAGTACAGACACAATTAAGCTAGTAAGGTGTTCCTCAACATGTGCTGTTGCTATAAGAATGGCTCCTCGTCCAGATTCGCTAAAAAGAGTATCAAACAAATCGTAAAAGGTTTGCTTTACTTCGGGATATTCAAATGGCTTGAATTTTTTTGTATTATTTTTTTTATAATTTACCAAAATATTACCCTTGCTAATTGCACACCTATGATTTTGTTATAAAAAAGACACAAACATCTTATTCACGTACAAATAAAAAACACTCACATTTACAAAACAAAAGCAGTAAAATCTACTTTTTTATGTATTGTTCGGTAAATTCAACACCTGCATTAAAGGCGCTGATATTTATGTTCACTATTTCTTCGCCTTTACGGCCGAATAAATTGCGGATGGCTGTTTCAAAATACTTTCTTTCTATTCCGATAAAGGCAAAAGCTGCACCAAGCATAACCATATTTGCCGACTTGGCAGCGTTAAGTTGGGCTGCTATACCGTCTGCGTCAATCAAAATATGATTTTTAATTTTTTTGATTTCGCTATAAATCTTTTCTATATCGGGATAATTGGAAATGTTTACGAATGGCTTTGAATTGGTAACAAGCCAGCCATCTTCATGCAAATAAGGCAGATATCTAAGCGATTCCATAGGTTCTACCGAAAGAATCAAATCGGCTTGCCCCATCGGAATCAGGTCGGAATGAACAACATCTTCCGAAATACGCAGATGGCTTTGTACATCGCCTCCACGTTGGCTCATGCCGTGAACTTCGGCCTGTTTTAGGTTCCAGCCTTTGTCGATTGCTGCAAGCCCTATGGTAGCTGCAATAGAAAGTATTCCCTGACCACCTACACCTGATAATATTATATCTTTTTTCATTGTGTGTACAAATTAGTTTGCTTTATTTTTAAATTTCTCACGCATTCTGCGGTTTAGGGTCTGAATACATTCGCGGGTAGGAATAATTACAGATACCCCGTTGTATGCAATCTCTTCTTTAAAGATCTGAGTGTTTTCCTCGTGATTTTTCCTCAAAGGCTTAAGAATTCTGATATGTTCGGGTTCAACCCCGATTCCGGCAACAATATCTTTAAGTCTTCCGAAGGCTGCCGAATTTTGTCCGCCTGTCATACCTGTAGTAGAGTTGTCAAGAATTACCACGGTAATGGGTGATTTTGCAATTACGGCATCAAGAAGTCCCGTCATTCCACTGTGGCAGAATGTGGAGTCGCCAATTACGGCAATGGCAGGAACAAGTCCGGCATCGGCAGCACCTTTGGCCATTGTTATTGATGCACCCATGTCAACGCAGCTGTTTATGGCTTCAAAAGGCGGGAGCGCTCCAAGAGTGTAGCATCCGATATCGCTGAAAACACGCCCTTTTGAATAGGTACTCAAAGCTTCGTTTAAGGCATTGTAGCTGTCGATATGCGGGCACCCTACACACATTGATGGCGGGCGTCCGGCAACTATTTCCGGTATTGGATGGCCGTGAGTGTCGGCCATGCCAAAAGCACGTGCAATTATATTTGGGTTCAATTCTCCAGTACGCGGAATGCGTTCGTCAAATCTGCCGGAAACTTTAATGCCTCTGTGCAATAAACCCGACAACAATTCTTCAACCATTGGATATCCGTCTTCCAGAACCATGATTCTTTCAGTAGTATCGGCTAAATATTCAACCATTTCAATGGGCAGGGGATATTGTCCGATTTTTAATACGGGGAACGGGCATCCTTGCGGAAAGTTTTCCATTAAATAGTTATAAGCTATACCACAGGCTATAACTCCAATGGTTTTATCCGGCCCGTCAATTAATTTATTGAAGCCCGAAGATGAACTGTCGCTTCTGAAGCCAGGCTGATTTCCAAGCAGCATATTGTATCTTCTCCTTGCAATGGCTGGTAGCAAAACAAATTGGCGCAAGTCAGAAGGAAGTGAAAATTCATTTTGTTTGCGACCATCTATACGCGATACTCCTGCGCGGCTGTGCGCCAGACGGGTTGTAATGCGCATGAGAACAGGTACTTTGAATTTTTCACTTAATTCAAAGCCGTAATGAACCATATCGTAAGCCTCCTGTTGATTCGAAGGTTCCAATATTGGTATAAGGGCAAATTTGCCATAAATACGGCTGTCCTGTTCATTTTGTGATGAGTGCATAGACGGATCATCAGCCGATAGAACAATTAACCCCCCATTAACTCCTGTTATGGCAGAATTCATAAACGGGTCGGCAGCAACGTTCAGCCCAACGTGTTTCATACAAACCATTGCACGTTTCCCTGCATAAGACATGCCAAGAGCTGTTTCCATGGCTGTTTTTTCATTTGCTCCCCACGAAGCTATAATTCCTTTTTGCATTGCCTCTTTGCTCGATTGCACGTATTCCGTAATTTCGGTGGAAGGAGTGCCGGGATAGGCATAAACGCCGGAAACGCCGGCATCTATAGCTCCAACGGCAATAGCTTCGTCACCCAACAACATTTGTTTTTGCATATTTTGATTTTCTTTTTATTCTGCAACGAAAATAATTAATTTTTTTCTTTTGGCAATATAAACATATTTGAATTATTTTTACAGCATGAATTATTTATTTCATTTGGTGCTAAGCGGAAACGATTCTGACATCATTATAGGCAATTATATTGCCGACCATATAAGGGGCACAAAAATAACAAAAGAGTTGCCCAATATGATACTTAAAGGTGTCTTGCTTCATCGTGCCATCGATGCGTATAGCGATATGCACCCTTCGGTACGCCATAGTGTTTCATTGCTTAAGCCATCTCATGAAAGATATGCATCGGTAGCCGTCGATATTTTATATGACCATTTTTTGATAAAAAACTGGAAACAATTTGTAAAAACCTCTTTTTCTAAAAAAGTAAATTCATTTTATTCTCTTCTTACTGAAAGGTTTGATTCCCTGCCATTAAAAAGCCAAAAAGTAACCAACAAATTATTACAGGCCAACTGGTTTGGCCTATATGAAACTTTTGATGGGCTAAATATTGTGTTTGAGGGTATTACAAAGAGAACTCATTTTAAAAATGCCCTTCCTCAAACAGTTGAATATTTAATTAAGTATTACAACGAATTCGATAATGACTTTTTGACTTTTGCCAAAGATATTTTTTCGTTTGTTGCTTTGCATACAAAATACAGACTTTAAACTTTTTTATTATGAAAAACCTTATTCCAATTTTGATTGTTTCTTTATTTTTCATTTTTTCCTGCGGAACCAAGCCCGACAAGGAAACTGTTGCATCTATGCTCGATTCTCTTAAAGAAGTTCCTGCGGTAACGCCTTCCGATTCCGACCAGTTCGGATTTAAAACAGGTGTTGTTGTTTACACGTCTTCAACCATGGGATTTTCGCAGGAAATTACTATGTGGTTTGACGATTTTGGTCGTAAAACATCAACCGAAATAAAATCAAACATGCTGGGACAGCGTGTTCATCAAATGAATATTGTAAAAGATTCAGTGGTTTATAATGTAGATATGATTTCAAAGTCAGGAACCATGATAAAAATGAGAGTAGATACTATGCAGGAAAATTATAATTACCGGACTTTATCTAAAGACGAAATGTCAAAGCATAATATTACCTATACAGGAGATGAAGATGTTCTGGGCAAAAAATGTAAAGTTTACGAACAGAAACAAAATTTAAACGGGCAGGATATTGAAATGAAAGTGTGGATTTGGGAAGGTATTCCGTTAAAATCCGTTTCAATAGTATCGGGAATACAGGTAACAATGGATGCCGTTCAGTTTAAAGTGAACATAGAAATACCTGAAGCAAAATTTGATATTCCGGCAGGTATAGAAATAAAAGAAAAGAAAGATACAAGCATGCAGGTGTCTTAATCTGAAATTTAAATGGAAAACTTTATTTTTATTGCCATTGTTGTTGTTTTGATAATTGATGTAATAAGCAACACATGGTTGACAAAATTAAATCTTGGAAGCTGGCCAAAAGATGTCCCGGATAGAATTTCTTCGGTTTTTACACAGGACAAATTTGTAAAAGCACGAAATTATGCCACAGACCGAAGCAAATTATCATATTTGATTTCCTTTTTTCAATTGGCCATTGTTTTGTTATTGCTGTTTACCAAAGGGTTTAATACCATTGATGCAATGGCAGAAAAAATCTGGCCTAATGTTATAGGGCATTCCATTGTATTTTTTGGAATAATTGCCATTGGTGCAGATTTACTAACTCTGCCGTTTCAGTGGTACTCCGTGTTCAATATAGAGCAGAAATACGGGTTTAATAAATCAACGCCTTCAATTTTTATTGGCGATAAAATAAAATCATGGATAATGATGGCAATTTTAGGTGGTGGTATATTCTGGCTGCTTGCCGAAATTTATTATTCAATTCCTAACTATTTCTGGCTTTTGGCATGGGGAGTATTAACAGTTTTTTCCCTGCTGATGACCATGTTTTACAGCAATATAATAGTGCCGTTATTCAATAAACAAACACCGCTTGAGCCCGGCGATTTGCGCAACAGTATTGAACTTTTTGCAAAAACAAATGGCTTTTATTTGAAAAATATTTATGTTATAAATGGCAGTAAAAGGTCAACAAAATCAAATGCGTATTTCACCGGTATTGGTCCCAAAAAGAGGATTGTTCTTTACGATACGCTTATCGAAAAGCATTCAATCGAAGAAATCGTTGCCGTACTTGCACATGAAATAGGTCATTATAAATTAAAACATATAGGCATTGGATTTATTATCAGCTCAGTTTTAAATCTTGGCTTTATGTATTTATTGAATTTGTTTCTCACTGTGCCTGAATTTGCAAATGCCATAGGCCTGCAGCCGTCGCTTCATGCATCATTGCTGGTGTTTGTTTTATTGTTAAGTCCTGTGTCAACAATAATCGGGGTTGGTTCCAATGTGATTTCAAGGAGACATGAATATGCAGCCGACCGTTTTGCATGGGAACATACCAGATCAACTGCCCTTGCCGATGCCTTAATAAAACTTACAGTTGATAATTTAAGCAATCCAACTCCGCATAAATTTTATGTTTTCATGAATTATTCCCATCCTCCTGTGCTTGACAGATTGCGTGCCTTGGATAATTATCAACTTGAATCAAAAAATAGTGTTTGATTTTCGAATTAAATAATGACTGATTTTTCATAATTTTGTTAAAAACTATAAAAATGGAACTATCCGGAAAAATTATTCAGGTACTTGAAGAAGCCAGTGGCGAATCGCAAAATGGCAGGTGGAGACGGCAGGATTTTATATTATTGGTGCCGGGACAATATCCAAAAAAAATCTGCATAACAATTTTTGGCGACAAGATAGATCAGTTTAATGTAAAAGAAGGCGAAGAAGTAAGGGTGGAAGCCGAAATTGAAAGCAGAGAATACAACAATAGGTGGTACACCAGTGTAAAAGCATGGAGAATTGAAAAATCCGGTGCAAATTACAGCGATTCCGTTCCCGATTACGATATGCCCCAGAACCTGCCCAACAACGATGACTTTGACTTGATGCAAAGTGGCGGAGACGATTTGCCTTTTTAACAAAATAATACTTTTCAATACATTAATGCTTCAGATAGTAGTACAAGATTTATGATTTAATGATGAATATCATTACCGGCTGTCTTGTTTACTGTTAATTCATTATTTTTGCAGCCAATGAAACTTTCTGTTGTTATAGTAAATTACAACGTTGAGCATTTTTTAGAACAATGTCTCACTTCTGTCCGTCAGGCTATGCAAGGAATTGAAGGGGAAGTGTTTGTTGTTGATAATAAGAGTGTTGATGGTTCGGTGCAAATGGTAAAGAAAAAGTTTCCTGAAGTTATTCTGATTGAAAACTCAAAAAACTTAGGCTTTTCCAGGGCAAATAATCAGGCTATAAGACAGAGTAAAGGAGAATACATACTTTTGTTGAATCCCGACACTATTGTAGAAGAAACTACTTTTACCAAAGTTGTTGAGTTTATGGATAATACTCCCGACGCAGGAGGTTTGGGTGTTATGATGGTTGATGGCAAAGGCAATTTCCTGCCTGAATCTAAACGTGGATTGCCTACACCGGAAGTTTCATTCTACAAAATATTTGGATTATCTTCAATATTTCCACGGTCAAAAAAATTCGGCAAATATCATTTGACATATTTGGATAAAAACGAAATTCATCAGGTTGATGTTCTTAGTGGTGCATTTATGCTTTTGAGGCGTAAAACGCTTGATATAACTGGGCTGCTTGATGAAACATTTTTTATGTATGGCGAAGACATTGATTTGTCGTATCGGATATTGCAGGCAGGATATAAAAATTACTATTTTCCCAAAACGCGTATTATTCACTATAAAGGCGAGAGTACCAAGAAGAGCAGTGTTAATTATGTTTTTGTGTTTTACAATGCAATGATAATATTTGCCCGTAAACACTACGCACAGAAAAAACTCAAATTATTCATAGCACTGATAAACATGGCAATATGGTTCAGAGCCGGTTTGGCTTTGTTGTCAAGGTTTATCAAAAAAATTCTCATTCCGTTTTTGGATATTGCTTTTATTGGCGGCGGCTTATATTTCTTAGGAAATGTCTGGCAAAAAAAGGTGATTTTCCCAAGCGGGGGCTCTTTCCCCACGTATTTATTTATTGCAGGAATAGCTGTATATACTTTGGTCTGGATGTTTTCTGTTTTTCTAAACGGTGGATATGACAAGCCGGTGCGATTGGGCAAAATAACGCTTGGCACCTTGGTGGGAACAGGTTTTATTTTAATCGGATATTCTTTATTGCCTGAAGAGTTCCGGTTTTCGCGTGCCATAATTTTACTTGGAACAATATGGACGCTTATTTATTTTTTATTATCCAGATTCATCCTTCATAAGCTAAAAATTGAAGACTATGTGTTATCGGGTAGTCAATTAAAACGCATTGTCATTATTGGTGAAGAAGATGAAACAAAAAGGGTTAGTTTAATTCTGAATAAGTCGGGAGCAGATATAGATTATATTCATTTTATACCGCCTGTAGCCATTAGAGCAGAAAAACACGATAATGGCTTTATTTCTCAATTAAATGACCTTGTGCATATTTATAAAATAAACGAAATTATATTTTGTGCCAAAAACATTCCGGCGCATGATATTATAAGTTTAATGTCGGGGTTTTCGCAAAAACCGGTTGAATTTAAAATAGCGCCGCCCGAAAGTATGTATATAATTGGCAGCAACAATATAAATCATCCCGGCGATTTTTATGTTTATAACATTAATAATATTTCAAGACCGGAAAATCTTAGAAGAAAAAGATTATTGGACATTAATATGTCATTACTCCTTTTGATTTTTTCTCCGGTTTTTATTTTTCTTATGAAATCGCCTTTTGGGTTTATCAAAAATATTTTTGTTGTTTTATCCGGAAGCAAAAGCTGGGTTGGATATGATTTATCCACCAATAATCATCTGAAATTTCCAAAAATTCGAAAAGGTATTTTCAGTCCTTCCGATTTTGCCAAAACACCGATAGATAATCCCACCACAATTGACAATTTGAATTTAATGTATGCAAGGGATTATAAAGTGTGGAACGATTTTCAAATAGTGTTAAAGAATTTTAGAAATATTGGCAGAAAATAAAACAACTATTAATAAGTAACAAACAAAAATCAGAATATATGAAAAATCTAGTTTACATTGTACTGTTTTTGATTTCAGGAAGTTTATTAGCACAAGTAACCGAAAAAGAAAAAGATTTGCGAAAACTTAATTCCGACACAATACAAGGTTGGAAAAAGGGTGGTTTGTTTACTGTTGCATTTAGCCAGGTGTCTCTTACTAATTGGGCGGCAGGGGGCGAAAACTCTTTTAGTGGAAATTCGCTGGTAAATGCTTTTGCCAATTACAAAAAGAACAAAATATCATGGGATAATACTCTTGATCTTGGTTATGGTATTATGAAGCAGGGTGATCAGGAAGTCAGAAAAACAGATGATAAAATCGACTTTTCTTCAAAATTTGGGCGTAAGCTTTCCTCTTCAAGTTTTGCTGCTGCACTTCTAAATTTTAAAACACAGTTTATGCCGGGGTATAATTACCCTAATGACTCTGTAGCCATTTCTAAGTTGATGGCACCCGGCTATTTATTGTTTGCAGCAGGGTATGATTATAAAAAAGGAGACTGGCTAAGTTTATTTATTGCTCCAGTTACGGGAAAAATGACATTTGTTCTTGATGAAACATTGGCTAATGCAGGAGCTTTTGGAGTTGAACCTGCCGTTATTAATCCATTAGATAACTCCATTTCAGTACCGGGCAAAAAAATGCGCTCTGAGTTTGGGGGCTATTTTAAAGGAGCATTTTCAAAAGACATTATGACAAATGTGAAATTGTCAACCAAACTTGAATTGTTTACGAATTACCTGATTAATCCTCAAAATGTAGATGTTTATTGGGAAACTAATATTGGCATGAAAGTAAATAAATATATTACTGTAACTGTAGGAACCACATTGGTTTATGATGATGATATTGACATTGAAATTAAAGATGATGCAGGAGCAGTAATAGGAAAAGGTCCCCGTGTTCAGTTTAAAGAGGTATTCGGGCTAGGATTTTCTTATAAGTTCTAAAGAATATTTTGCAAAGCTTCAGTAAGGTTTGCTTGTAAGCATTTGATAATTGAAAGCCTGATTTGATAGTATATGTCAAATCAGGCTTTATTTATACAACTTCAATAAAAAAACTTTATTCATCTTCAGGATTAGGCCTGCCTTTTGGCTTTCCTGTCCGCCATAAATAATCCAATTCTTCCAATTCTTTTTTGTGTTCTTTTGAAATTTCCTTGTCTAAAAGCTTGTCTAAGTCTGGCTGACCGGCGTTTATCCATGCCGTGTACCAAAAAGACGCAACATAGTAAATTGACATTAGTAGTTTACGGTAAACCATTTTGTGCATTTCCTGTTCCATTAGCTTACAGAAAACCAGACTGTATTGCTTTGAAATCACGTTACCACGTTCCTCCATTACAAAAATACTGTTTTGTTCAACATTTAATAATAAAGAGTCGTAAATATTTAAAACAGAATCCATTTCATTATGGCTATATTCAACCAAATCCCACGCTTTATCAAGAGGCTTGCTTATATATCCGGCGCGACCGATAAAAAAATCAAAATTAACGGCAAGCAATTCAGGTATGCGGGTTTCCCACAAGGCATGCACTCCCTTTTGATAAGGTTTTCTGCCATCATAATATTGAGTGGTATGTAGCGGAACATTTGCATCTCCTATATAATGTCCGAAATTTGCCGATAAGTTTATTATTTTATCAACGTCTCCTTCTTTAAAGGCATCTGTAAGCTTAAACATCATCCATTCAATATTCCATGGCAAAATTCCATGTTTTTTCAAAGTGTCTTCAGAATATTTCTCCACGGCTTTTTTCCAATACCGCGGCATAAGTTCAAAAGGCTTTTCTCCGTAATAGTCAATGTCGATATAATGTTTTTCGGCTTCACCTTCAACGGCATGACTGCGTTTGTCGGGATCAACAGAATGTTGAATAATATAGTCCATGTGCTTTTTGTAAAACCCAACCATCTCGGGAGGCAGCAGGAAAATAGCGTGTTTGTTTATTAATCTGTGGCAATAAAAACCCCATGCATTTGCTCCGAGAGGGATGCTAAAAGAGAGAATAAGGAAAGCAAAATATCTAAAAAACTTACTCATTTAATTTAGCATTTATAATTTTAAAACCATCAAAAACGGGTACTACATCTGTGATGTTTTGAGTAAAACAGTAATCGAGAATAGAATCAAGATTTAATTTTTTAAGTCTTTCGCGGTGCATGGCTTTTTGTATATATTCAACAGGGTTGCTTTTAGCAATAGACCAGAGGTCAACTGCGGCCTGAGCCGAATCGCAATTCATTATCATTCCCATTTCAATTAATTCGGATGTTAATGCTCCGGCAAATATTGAGTCTTCAAGGTTAAATTTATTTTTCCATCCCGCACAAACAATAACAAGATTTTGTTTTTTGGATAAAATATATTCGGCTGCGGCTTTTAAATTTATAAATGATGCTATAACTACAGGATTCCCGTTTGAAATACGCTTGATGGTTTGTGTTCCATTTGTTGTGCTATATATTATGCTGCGACCTCTGACCTGTTCTTTTGTGAAATTATCAGGCGAGTTACCAAAATCTGCAAAGTCAAGCTGAACTCCATTTCTTTCGGCGGCAATTAAATATCCTTTGTTTTTATACTCCAGAGCCTCTTGGGTTGTTGCTACCGGAATAATTTCTTTTACTTGATTGTCAAAGGCTGCACATATTGAGGTTGTAGCTCTTAAAATATCGACTGTAGCCACGGTAAAAGGAGGTTCTGTCATTATGTAATCATAAAGGGCAGGTGTAAAACAGATTTCTATTGTGTTCATAAACTTAAGTTTCGTGGTAAAAATAATAATTTATTTCTGTTTTAATAAAAGATGAGCGATTTTTTATGAAAATAGTTTTGTTCTTGAATAAAGAAAAAATAATTTATTATTTGATTTAATTTATTGTTTTTGCTTCCATTTGTTTCATTTTTTTTAATATATAATTTACTTTAATATATAATACTAAATAATAGATAGTTATGTGTTATTTTTTACTATAGCATTATTTGAAAAAATAATTAATTATTCTATAATATAATGTAGAGTCAAAAAAGCAATAAAGAATCCAATCAATAAAAAATATTTTTTTATTTTAAAATATTAAGATAAAATTGATAAATATCTTTGCAAGGCGATGTATTTATTAGATATGATGAATTGCCTCAAGTGAATTGAAAAAATAAATAAAGAAAAAAATCATTATTATTAAAAAAACCATTTATCTTTGCATTACAAAAAAAATCATTATGAAATCGCTAATCAATAATCAGAAAAATTATTCGTTAGGAATTCCTGAGCCAACGGTAAGACGAATGCCTCAGTACCTGAATTTGATAAGAGAAATTAAACATAATGGCGAAAAGCAAATATCTGCACCTGTTATTGGTAGAATTTTGCGAATAGATTCTACTCAGGTTGTAAAAGATTTGGCATATACCGGAATTACTGGCAAACCGCGTGTTGGTTATGTTGTAGAAGAATTACTAATTGCGCTGGAGTCTTTCTTGGGATATAATCGTCAGCATGAAGCATTTTTGGTTGGAGCAGGTTTTTTAGGAAGTGCTCTTATTCAGTATAATGGTTTTCGTGATGCTGGTGTAAATATTGTTGCTGCTTTTGATACTGATACTTCAAAAATCGGCACTGAAATTTGCGGGATAAAGGTTTATAATATGAATAAATTTTCCGACTTGGTTCAGCGCCTTCACATTCCTATTGGCATTATAACAACTCCTGCTGAGGCGGCACAATCAGTAGCTGAGCAAATGGTGGTTTGGGGAATTAAAGCTATTTGGAATTTTGCGCCTGTAGTTCTTCGCATCCCTGAAAATATTATTTTGCAGGACACTCATTTTTATGCCAATTTGGCTGTTATCGTAAATAAATTAGAACAATCAGAACCCAAACTGAAAAAGGTTCAATAAAATAATTAAACTATGAAAACCGAACCGAATAAAAGCCTTAGGCAATTTCAGCAAGTGCATGAAATTCTTGAAGCAAATGGCAATGATAAAGCCAAGCTTATAACGATTCTTCAACAAGTACAGGATGCCTACCTGTTTCTGCCTCCCCAAGTGCTGACGTATATTGCCACGGCACTTAATATGCCAATTGCCGAAGTGTATGGTGTTGCAACTTTTTATGCACATTTCACACTTGAAGCTAAAGGAAAATACATTATTAAAGCTTGCGATGGCACGGCTTGCCATGTAAAAGGATCTTCGAAGCTTCTGGATACACTGTATGAAGCCTTAAAGGTTACACCTTCCAAAAACACAACCGAAGATATGATGTTTACTGTAGAAGCAGTAAGTTGCTTAGGTGCTTGTGGGCTTGCTCCGGTAATGATGGTCAACGATAAGGTTTATGGAGAAGTTACATCTGAGCGTTGTCGCGAAATTCTAAATGCTATCATGGAAGAAGAAGCTGCGTTAAAAGAATAATTTTGTAAAAAAATTGAAAATATCATGAAAACTATGAAAAAAGCTACTCTGGAGAATATCAGAGACGAATATAAAAAGGCAAACCAAAGAGTGTCGAAGCGTATCATCGTTTGTGCAGGTACAGGTTGTATTGCTAATGGTTCTTTAGATGTTTACAATGCGTTAAAAAATGCTATTGAATCTCTTGGAGCTTCACTTTTTGTTGAATTAGAGCTTGACAAACATGATTGTAATGACAATATTCATTTGAGCCATAGTGGTTGTCAGGGCTTTTGCGCGCAAGGTCCTTTGGTTAATGTATTGCCGGACGAAACAATGTATGTTAAAGTAAAACCCGAAGATGCTCTTGAAATAATACAAAAAACAGTTTTAGGTGGCGAAATAATAGACAGGCTTTTGTATATTAATCCTGCCAATGGAGAAAAGAGTCGCGGGCAGTTGGATATTCCTTTTTACAAACTTCAAAACAGGCTTGTATTAGGCGAATGCGGACATGTTGACCCTGAAAATATTCGCGAGTATATTTCACATGATGGATATTTTGCGGCAGAAAAGGTTTACACGGAGCTAACAGATGAGCAAGTTTGCGATATGATTCTCGAATCCGGTTTACGTGGTCGTGGAGGTGGAGGATTCCCAACCGGACGCAAATGGCATTTAACCCGCGTGGTTCAAGCTGACAAAAAATATGTAATTTGTAATGGAGATGAAGGCGACCCGGGTGCTTTTATGGATCGCAGTTTGATGGAGGGCAATCCTCATAGAATTATTGAGGGAATGATGATAGCTGCACGTGCCATTAATGCTGATGAAGGCTATGTGTATGTCCGTCTTGAGTATCCATTGGCTGTAAAACGCATGAAAAAAGCCATTCAAGATGCCATTGATGCCGGAATATTAGGCAATAACGTTTTTGGAACCGGACGTAGTATGCATATTCATATTATGGAAGGTGCAGGAGCTTTTGTTTGTGGAGAGGAAACTGCTCTAATTGCTTCTATTGAAGGCAAACGAGGCATGCCTATGCCAAAGCCGCCTTTCCCTGCTGAACGAGGCTTATTTGAAAAACCGACTGTTATTAATAATGTTGAAACATTGGCGGCAATTCCTCTAATTATTCGAAATGGTGCGTCTTGGTTCAATCAGTATGGAACAGCCGGCTCAAAAGGAACAAAAACATTTGCTCTTACAGGACACGTTGCAAATACAGGCCTTATTGAAGTACCATTTGGAACTACATTACGCGAAATTGTTTACAATATTGGCGGCGGTGTAATGGATAACGATGGAAAATTATCTACACAAGGTTTCAAGGCTGTTCAGATAGGAGGTCCATCAGGTGGTTGTTTAACAGCAGAAGATATTGATTTGCCATTAGACTACGATAATTTATTGGCAAAAGGAGCAATGGTTGGTTCGGGTGGTTTGGTTGTTATGAATCAAGAATCGTGTATGGTTCAGATAGCCCGGTTTTTTATGAACTTTACACAAAACGAAAGCTGTGGAAAATGTGTACCTTGCCGCGAAGGTACAAAGCAAATGCTGGCTTTGTTGGATAATATAATTGAAGGTAATGGTACAACTTATACAGTTGACTTACTCGAAGAAATTGGACAGGTAATCAAAAAGGCTTCGCTTTGCGGACTAGGAAAAACTGCTCCAAGTCCTGTTTTATCAACAATATCAAAATTTAGAGATGAATATATGGCGCATGTCGAACGCAAGAATTGTCCGACAAATAATTGTAAGGCGCTAATGAATATTACCATAGATAAAGAAAAATGTATTGGGTGTACAGCTTGCGCCCGCAAGTGTCCGGTTAATGCAATTTCAGGTGAAAAGAAAAAGCCACATAGCATTGACACCGCTTTGTGTATTAAATGCGGCGAATGCTATAAGGCTTGCAAATTCAATGCTGTGATGGGATTTTAATGAAATTTAAAAACAAAACGACTATGGAAACCAAAGGATATGTAACAATCGATGGAAACAATGTTCCGATTGAAAACGAAAAAAACCTGCTCGAACTTATTCGGAAAGTAGGAATTGAGATGCCAACCTTTTGCTACCACTCCCACCTGAGTGTTTATGGTGCATGCCGCCTTTGTATTGCCGATATTGAAGGCATGGGTATTCAGGCAACGTGTTCTATTATGCCAAAACCAGGTATGGTTGTAAAAACAAATACTGCTGAGGTTCGCAAAATACGTAAAGTAAATTTAGAATTATTACTAGCTAATCATAAAATAGATTGTCCTAGCTGTACTAGGTCAAACAACTGTAAATTGCAAGATTTGGCCAGACGCCTTAATGTAAATGAAATTCGGTTTAAGAAAACAGAAGTTGATTTACCGGTTGACAGCGAATCTAAAAGCATAATCCGTGATCCTAATAAATGTGTGTTGTGCGGCGATTGTGTGCGTGCCTGTAAGGAAATGCAATCGGTTGGTGCGATTGATTTCATTAACCGTGGCACGCGCACAATTGTTGGACCTGCATTTGATAAAAGCCTTAATGATGTTGAATGTGTCTTCTGTGGACAGTGCGTATCCGCTTGTCCGGTTGGAGCATTGGTTCCAAAATCGGAAGTTGAAGCTGTGTGGGATGAAATACACAATAATCAAAAAGTTGTGGTGGCTCAGATAGCTCCGGCAGTTCGTGTTTCTTTAGGAGAAGGCTTTGGCATGGAAGCAGGTGCAATTTCAACGGGTCAAATCGTTGCGGCTTTAAAGCATATTGGTTTTGACCAAGTATATGACACTTCGTTTACTGCAGATTTAACCGTTATCGAAGAAGCAACTGAATTTATTGAGCGGAAACTCAAAGGAGAAAAGCTCCCTCAGTTCACTTCATGTTGCCCGGGTTGGGTTAAGTTTGCCGAGCAGTATTATCCTCAATTACTTCCAAATTTATCATCTTGTAAATCGCCTCAGCAAATGTTTGGAAGTATAGCAAAAGAAATTCTTCCGGATATATTGGGAGTGAAACGCGAAAATCTGGTTATTGTTTCCATTATGCCATGTACTGCAAAAAAATACGAAGCCAGAAGAGAAGAATTTATACATGACGGAATACAGGATGTTGATTATGTTTTGTCAACTGATGAATTAGGTCGTATGATTCACGAAACAGGCATTAATTTTAGAACAATAAAACCAGAATCATTTGACTTACCACTTGGTTTTAAAACGGGTGCAGGTGTAATTTTTGGCAATACCGGTGGTGTTAGTGAAGCCGTATTGCGTTTTGCTTATGAAAAACTTACCGGAGAAACTTTAATTAACACTGATATTAAGGAGGTTAGAGGAGAAGATGGTATTCGTACGGTTGAAATGACTTTGGGTAAAACTAAATTAAAGTTAGGTATTGCACATACATTAAGCAAAGCTAGGCAAATATGTGAATTAGTTCTTGCAGGCGACAGTGAATATGACTTGATTGAAGTGATGGCTTGTCCTGGCGGATGTATTGCAGGAGGTGGACAACCTGTAAGCTTTGACCCGGAATTTCGTCAAAAAAGAATTCAGGGTTTATATAACGCCGACAAACAACTTGAATTGCACAAATCTCAGGATAATCCGTATGTGAAAGAATTATATAAGTCTTTCCTTGGAACACCGGGAGGAGAAAAATCACATCATTTGCTACATACAGAATATAAAAGCAGAAAGCGCATTAACGACCAGGTTATCAATATCAGAAATACCGAACATCCTAAGATTGAAGTATATGTTTGTGTTGGAACAAATTGCTACATGAAGGGAGCTCACAAACTATTAAATCAACTTGCCGATTATGTTAGCGAAAACAAACTCGAAGATATAGTTGGATTCGAAGGGCATGACGAAATGGTGGACGTTAAAGCAACTTTTTGTTTCGAGCGTTGCCAAAATGGACCTGTAATGAGGGTTAATGATAAGATTCTTGAGCATGCCACTTTTGAAAAGGCAAAACAATTGTTGGATGAAGAAATTAAAAGAATTGGTTTGCAAATGCACGTAGAATAATTCAGATGATAGAATTTAGACTCATACAGAATAAACCCGACAGTACTATTGTTGCTGTCGGGAATTCTGTATAATTAAGATTATCTTTGAAATTAAAATTTTTATTATATGAATAACAATCAGTTTCAGGCAGAAAATATTTCTATCGTTTATACTTCAAAGGCTTTGTGCCGTGATTGTTATCGTTGCGTACGTGTTTGCCCTGTAAATGCTATTCGCATGAAAGATGGTCAGGCGTACGTTGTACCCGAACGTTGCATTTCATGTGGTACTTGCATTTCAGTTTGCCCACAAAATGCAAAAACCTATCGAACCGATTATGGCAGGGTACTGCAAATGATTGAGGATGGTGAGCGTTTAGCCATTAGTTTAGCACCTTCTTTTGCTGCATATTATCCTGAGTGGAAGCGAAAACGTTTACCGTCAGCATTACGAATGTTTGGATTTTCTTTTGTTGGTGAGACTTCTACAGGCGCATGGCATACTGCTATTGCCACAGCTAATTACATTGACGAAAACCCAAATCAACCTATAATTTGCACGGCTTGCCCCGCTGCGGTAAATTATATTACATATCAAAAACCGGACTTAATACCATACTTGGCTCCTATTGCTTCGCCGATGGTAATTCATGCGCGCATGATTAAAAAAGCATTAAACGGTATTAAATTTGTTTTTGCAGGGCCCTGCATTGCCAAAAAGGACGAAGCTAAATGGAAAACAACAGAAAGCGACATAGATGCAGTAATTACTTTTGAGGAATTAGATGAATTGCTTAAACTACGAAATATTTCTCTGGAATCATGTGAAGAAAGCACTTTTGATGATTCTGTAAATGGCCTTTCGCGTATTTTTCCGCTTGAAGGTGGATTACTTAAAACAGGAAATATTAATGAACAAAATTCCAATCGTACGGTTTTGGCCCTTAGTGGAGCCGATGAGATTAAGGAATTGCTTGATGATTTGCAAAAAAACCCAACAAATTGCGTTATAGAACCATTATTTTGCAAGAATGGGTGTGTTAATGGACCGGCAATGCAAAAGGACTGCAATAGCTTTGAGGCTCGTAGAATGGTATTGGATTACACTAAGGAAAATCAGGGAATGGATGCCGATAAGTCAATGCTTGTTGATGATACTGATATGGTTTTTTCTCATAACACCAATTATACACATCCGCAATTTACAGAACAGCAAATACGCGAAGTATTGAGTAAAACCGGCAAATTGATACCGGCCGATGAATTAAATTGTACAGCTTGTGGATACAAGTCGTGTCGCGAGCGTGCGGTAGCCGTACTTGAGGGAATGGCTGAACCTGAAATGTGTATGCCTTATATGCGCTTATTGGCTGAACAAAAGGCCGACACCATAATTGAGAGAGACCCTAACGGATTTGTTTTGTTAAATGAGAATCTTGAAATTATTCGCATGAATGAGTCGTTTAAAAAAATGTTTTCTTGTTCCGATTCTCTAATTGGTCGTAAAATAAGTTATCTTATAGATCCAAAGCAATTTGAAAAACTAATTGCAGGAAAATTAGATGCTTCAAAAGAATATAATTACTATCCAAATTATAACCTTAAATGCCACACCGTTGTTTATCGTCTTCCTGAAGAGGAGCAAATAGTGGGCTTATTTGTTGATGTTACTGATAGTTCATCGAGTAAGGATAAGTTAAATGCATTGCGTAGCGAAACGGTTGAACGTGCACAAATACTCATAGACCACCAAATAGCCATGGCTCAAGAACTTGCACGGTTTTTAGGCGAAAATACTGCTCATGGCGAATCATTAATGAAGAATTTGATAGATTCAATTAATAAATAACATATTGAATTATTAAGTGATTTTGCCATGTATATTCACACAGACATATTTGCTGCACAGTCACCTAAAAAAGCAGGACAGCCATGTGGCGATGCTTGGGGTGTTTTTAGAAATGAAAATGCAACAACTTTTGTCTTGGCAGATGGACTTGGTTCAGGCATTAAAGCCAATATTGCTGCAAATTTATGCGTTTCGCGTATTATTGCATTAATTAAAATGGGGCTTTCGATCAGAGAGACTTTTAATAGGGTATCGGCTACAATGGATAGTGCATGGGGGACAGTTGACCCATTTGCAGTTTTTACTATTGCCCAAATTTTAAATAATGGTCAAGCAACTGTTCTTGGCTACGAGATGCCCTCTCCTTTAATAGTAAGCCGTACTTATGCCCAAGTGCTTAACGATAGAGTTTATACGCGTGAAAAAGCCTTAGTGCATGAATCAAATTGCAAGATTGAAAAGGGTGAAGGTTTAATGCTAATGTCTGACGGAATAACTCAAGCCGGCATAGGTAAACTTTTCACCAATGGATGGGAATCAGAAGGTGTATGTGGCTTTTTGCAAACACATTTGAATGGAAAAAGAATAAATGGAAATGAGTTGGCTAATTTAGTGCACAATCAAGCCAAAAGTTATTGGCCAACAAACAAAGGAGATGATTGCTCTGTAGTGTTTGCCGTAAACCGGCGTGGTATTGTTGTAAATTTATTAAGCGGACCTCCATTACACTCAAAGGATGATGAAAAATTTGTTAATGAGTTTTATGCCGAACAAGGTATTCACATCATTAGTGGCGGCTCTACTTCTAAAATGGCTTCACGAATAACGGGGCATACAATTGACGTGGCCGATAGCGGCGATTCTATAACCCCTCCGGCTTTTACAATGAAAGGGACTGACCTGATTACTGAGGGGGTGGTTACTTTAAATCAAGTTTGTAATTTACTTGACGAAGATATAAATTCATTACCTACGGGCTCTCCTGCATACGAATTGACTTACTTTTTAAAAATGGCCGACAAGGTTAATATCTGGATGGGCCTTGCCGACAATGTGTCTGAAGATAGAATTATATTTAGACAACAAGGCTTATTGACCCGTATCAACGTAATTAATCGCATTAGTTCCAAATTGCTGCAACAAGGTAAGCTTGTATTAATAAAATCGCTATAACCACTAAATAAATCAGCTGGTTTTATTTGCTTTTATAATTGGTTTAAAAATTTTAAGTCTTAATAGAACACAATAATTTGTTTTATCTGCAATGCTTTATTGCAAAATTTTACCTTTCATCTCTTGCAGGTAATTTTCGTCATATACTATCCAAAAGAGAGGTTTATAGCCTTTTACGACATCATATTGCGGGTCTATTACCATAACCGAGGGGTTAAGGGCTTTTACTGTTTTACGAAACACGAATGGCTTTTTTGAATATTCCCATTGTTCGGCAAATTTAATGCGTACAAATTCTTGCGCCGAAACTTTATGCTCGATTATTGTTTCTACAATATTATTGTTTTCATCATAATCCTTTAGTGTATCCGCATAACCTTTCAGGACTTTCATATCAGCCTCTTCAAGAGGATTAAAAAAGAAGTTGTATCCTTTTATTTTATTATCCACTACAGATTTAACAAGTGCATCAAAATATTGTGATTTTGCTTCGTAATTCAGGTTGCAATAATAACTGGCAGGTGCCGAGTCGTAGTAATGAATCATTTCTAGATTGTTATATATAAAAGCATCGCCAATAATATTTGTTGATAAAATTATATTGTCTTTTGTCTGAGCAGATGTATCGCATTTAATCCAGAAAAGAGGCACTGCCTTAAAAACATATCCTTGTGAATCGGCCAATTCAAGCAAGGGCGCAACAGCCAAAACAGTTTTGTCTATTTTAAAATCAGTAGTGTTGTATATCCATTTTTCTCTAAACCTGAGTTTGTTGATTTTAATAACATTAGATTTAATAAAATCTTCGGGATCAGTAAGTGTGGTATCTGCATTGTTAATTAATTCATTAATGACGGAAATAACTTGTTTTGTGTCAATATTATTACCATTGTCATCAACGGCATTGTTGTTTTTTAATTCTTCGAAAAGAAAATGAATGAAATTTAAACGCATATCTTCATTTAAATGCCCCATAATCGGGTCCATTAATCCGTTGTTGTTAATCATTGCGTCGTATTCTATTAACTCCGTTAAACTTTTACTTTCGGGAGCTCTGTCGCATTTGCAGGAATAAATAAAAACCGATGTGGATATCATCAGAAATAAAATAACTTTTTTCATTGGCATGTAATTAAAACAATTTATTTATTAAGTCACTGTATTTTTCAGAAATAATTTTTCGCCTAAGCTTTAAAGTAGGCGTAAGTTCACTTGTTTCAACCGACCATGAGTTTTCGGTTAATTCAAATTTTACAATTCTTTCATGTTCGCCAAGTAGCGTATTAACTTTTTCAATTTCAACAGAAATGCGTTTTTTCACTTCAGGCTTTATCAATGCGTCACTATTTGTTGTAAATGCAATATCTTTAATTTCGCACCACGAGCGAATATGGAAAAAGTTGGGTGAAATTATTGCGGCAGGATATTTTTGATTTTCGCCCACAACCATTGCATTATCAATAAAAGGTGATTGTTTCAGCATGTTTTCTATAAGCTGAGGCGATATATATTTTCCCGCAGCAGTTTTAAAAATTTCTTTTTTTCTGTCGGTGATTTTCAAATTACCTTTTGATGTTATTAGGCCTATATCGCCTGTACGGAACCACCCGTCCTCAGTCATAACCGAATTAGTTTGTTCCGAATCTTTATAATAGCCTTTCATTACATTAGGCCCAACACATTGTATTTCGCCGTCATCGGCAATACGTATCTGCACATTGCTTAGTGGGGGACCAACAGTGCCAAATTCAATGGCGTTTTTAGAGAAATTGCTTACGGCAATAACGGGGCTGGTTTCAGTTAGGCCATACCCTTCCAATACGCGAAATCCTGCTGCCCAAAAAATTCTTGAAAGTCTTTCCTGAAGTGCAGCGCCACCACTTACAATTATATCTAAATTGCCACCCAGTGCCTGTTTCCATTTTTTGAAAACCAGCTTTCGTAATAGCCAAAGTTGGGCACGATAAAATACATTATTGCCTTCAATTTTATATTTGTAACCTATTCTGATTGCCCAGAAAAAGAAAAATCTTTCATATCCGCTCAATTTGCGCCCTGTGGCCATAATTTTGTCATGGATGCTTTCCAGAACCCTTGGTACGCAGCAAACTATATGCGGATTGGTTTCGCGCATGGCATCTGATACCAGGGCTATATTGTCAACATAATAAATAGTATATCCATTATATTGGTACATATAGTTCATAATACGTTCCAAGACATGACACAGTGGCAAAAAACTCAATGTTACCATCTGCGGGTCCTGAGGCGGAATTCTATAAATAGCTTCAATATTACTTAGTAAATTTTTATGACTTAGCATTACACCTTTAGGAATGCCTGTTGTTCCACTGGTATATATGATTGTAACAATGTCGTCTTCGGTAATTGAATCCTTTATGCTTTGCAACTTTTCCGGTTGCGGATTTTGTTTGCCAAGTTCAACCAGCTCATTTAAATGTTCTATGCCATGCAAATTCCTGAATGTATATATTTTTTCAATATTGCGGCATTCGGGTAAAATGTCTTTAATACGCAAATACATTTCTTCGCCGGCTACAAAAACCATTTTTGCCTCAGAGTGATTAAAAATGTGCTTATATTCTTCTGAACTTATATTGGGATATACCGGTACGTGAATGGCGCCGCACATCATAATTCCCATGTCCAGAAAATTCCATTCCGGTCTGTTGGTACTAATGGAAATTATTTTATCGCCAGGTTTAATACCTAGTTTCATTAAGCCAAAGCTGATATTGGTGGAGTTGTCAATATGTTGCTGCAAACTATATCGTTGCCATATTCCTCCAACCTTTCCGCCAAAAACTACCTGCTTGTTAAACTTTTCTTTGCTTCGGTCAAGTAAATCAAAAAGACGTTTTAGTTCCATATTACTCATAAAAATTCAAAAATAATTATTCTTTTTGAACTTATTCACAAATTTAAAATAGTTTTATCTTTTGGATAAAATAAACAATCCTGCAAATGTCAGCAGTCCGTTTATTATAAGCAGTTCAAAACCAACCTGATATCCAAATAATAACTCTTTGCTGTTGTCGGCCAAAAAATAGCAAAGCAGGGGTGAAATTATAACGGGGATAAAAACCAGCTTGTCGTGTATTTTTCGCTTAGTATAAAGCCCGAAGGCAAAAAGACCCAGTAAAGGCCCGTATGTATATCCTGCAATGGTAAATAATTTATCTATAATGCTGCGGTCGTTAACATAGCTAAACATTATGATTAAGCCAAGTAAAAGTACCGCAAAAGAAAGATGCACCATAAGCCGTATGCGTTTTTGTTTAGCCTCGTTAAATTCTGGACGGTTGATGTTTAATATGTCGAGCGAAAATGAGGTTGTCAGAGATGTTATTGCACCGTCTGCGCTGGGATAAGCAGCCGATATCAGCCCTATTAAAAAAACAAAACCGGCAATTGGGGGCAAATAATTAAAACTGACAGTGGCAAATAAATCGTCAGCCAGTTCGGGTCGAACTATATTCATGGTGTCGGTATAAATATAAAGTGCAGCACCAAGTACTAAAAACAATAAAGTAACGCCAACAACAATAAAACTAAACGTAACCATGTTTTTTTGTGCATCCTTAAGGTTTTTACAACTCAGGTTTTTTTGCATCATTTCTTGGTCGAGCCCTGTCATTGTAATAGTAATAAAAATTCCGCTTAATAGTTGTTTTAGCCAGTGATCCTTTGATGTGAAATCTGTTACAATTATATTGCTGTATTTACTGTTTGCTATTGATGAAAACAGTTCTGAAATATTCATGTCAAGCTGTGATGCAATGGCAAATAGTGTAAACACCAAAGCCCCAAGCATAAATGTTGTCTGTAATGTATCGGTCCACACTATTGTTTTTATTCCGCCTTGGAAAGTATACAATAAAACGAGCAGGATAAATATTACTGCAGCTACTGCAAACGGAATTCCCAAACTGTCGAAGAGAAAATTCTGCAAAATCAGTACAACAAGAAACATTCGCATAGATGCGCCAAGCGAGCGGGAGAGTATAAACAGCAGTGAGCCTGTCTTATGCGATGTGTTCCCGAATCGCTGATTAAGATAACTATAGATTGAAGTTAGATTTAGCTTGTAATATAAAGGAAGTAACACAAAAGCCACCACCTGATAGCCTATAAAATATCCAACAACCACCATAAAGTATGCAAAGCCATGCTGTTCAACCATGCCGGGCACCGACATAAATGTAACGCCTGACAATGAAGCTCCAATCATTCCATACGCCACAACGTACCATATAGAGCGCTTATTCCCGATAAAATAAGTTTCATTATTTGCTCTGCGACTGGTGAGCCATGTTATGAAAAAAAGCAGGAGGGTATAAATGGAAAAAACTATAAGGATGAGTTGTGAATTCATATATTTTTTAGCATTTTAGAATAAAAATTCATTAAACAACAATCATTTTTCATCCAATAGTTTTTAGCGTAAAAGCATTATTTTCTAAACATTGTTTTTATGTATTCCGCACTCTTTATTTTCGGCATCTTCCCACCACCAGCGCCCGGATCTGAATTCGTCATTGGCACCTATAGGTCTTGTGCACGGAAGACAGCCCAAGCTTCTGTAGCCCTGTTTTTGCAGTGGGTTGTATGGAATTTTGTTTTTTTCGATTTCGGCCCATACTTCGTTTTCAAACATATCAACAAGCGGGCTTATTTTAATTAGTCCTGTTGATTCGTTAATGTCAAAAACGGGAATATTTAATCTTGTAATAGATTGCTCTCTTCTTATACCTGTAAACCAGGCTGCTTTATTTTCCAAAAAGCTCAGCATTGGTTTTGTTTTCCTTATATTGCAGCAGGCTTTTCGTAATTCAAGACTGTCGTAAAAGCAATTTATGCCATGCTCGTTTACTAATGTTTCAACTTCTTTTTTGTCAGGAAATAACACCTGAATTTTTATTCCAAAATGAGCCTCGGTTGCTTTAATTGTGTCGTAGGTTTCCTGAGGCAGACGGCCTGTATCCAGAGTGAAATAGCTGCAATTATAGCCGCCTTTGTTGATTAAATACAGCAAATACTGATCTTCTATACTTAAACTTGTTGCCATTGTTATTGGCCCTTCAATATTGCCAAAAGCAAATTCAATAATTTGTTCAGGTTTTAATTTTGCTGTTTCTTTATTCCAGTTATCAATACTTACCTTGTTTGTCATTGCAATTAATTACTTATAACTTTAAATTCTGTTCTGCGGTTTAGAGCTCTTCCTTCAACTGTGTCATTAGAAGCCCTGGGCATGCTGTCACCATAGCCCTTATATGTCATTCTGTCCTTGGAAATTCCCTGAGCAGTGAGATAAAGAACAACTGCTTTAGCGCGATTTTCCGACAGCTTAATATTATGTTCTTTGCTTCCGGTATTGTCGGTATGTCCTCTTATTTCAATTTTCATTTTAGGATTTGCCTGCATCATTTTAACAACCTTGTCTAATTCAATAAAAGACTCTTGTTTCAAATCATACTTATCGGTATCAAAAAATATGTTGTTTAATACAACGACGGCATCGCTTCCTATAGGTTGTAATTTGATATTTTTAATGTAAGGTTCTGTTTTGGAATGCACGCCGGACAGGCTGAAGTTGTCGGAATAAAAAAGATATTTGTCAGCTGACACGTTAAGCATATAGTCTTTGCCCGATGGTATGCAAATCAAAAAAGCCCCATCATCATCCGAAATGGATTTTGCAATAACCGACCCGCTTTTTAGGTCTATCAACTCAAATGAAGCCTGGAGCGGATTGTTGCTTGTAATGTCACTAACTATTCCTTTTAAATAAGTTACAGCATCGGGCCGGGCTTCTTTGTATAACTCAAAGCAGAAAATATCCATATTTCTTGATTCAAGGCCACCACCGGCATAATACGCATTTTCACCTGAGGCTGATACAAAGAGGAAAGCCTCGTCGTTATGAGTATTAATTGGGTATCCTAAATTAACGGGTGTTGACCAAGTTGAATCGTCATTCATCCGACTGTAAAATATGTCTAATCCGCCCATACCTAAATGACCGTTCGAGGCAAAATAGAGTGTTTTTCCGTCAGGATGCATAAAAGGTGACATTTCGTTTCCTGAAGTATTTATTGTTTGAGGAAGGGCTACAGGAGTAGTCCATTTGCCATTTTCCTGCAGTTGGGTTTTGTATATTTCCATGTTGCCGCTACGGGACGAGGAAAAATATAAAGTTTTGCCATCGGGCGAAATACTTGGCTGGCTATCCCATTCTTTTGAATTTATTTCATATAAATTTATCGGATAATCCCATTCGCCTTTATTCCATTTAGACATGTATATATCGCAACTTCCCTTGCCTGATTCCCGCCCGCAGGCAGTAAAATATAAAATCTTGCCGTCGGGAGAAATAGTGTGAGCTCCTTCGTTTCCTGTAGTGTTTAGTTTTTCACTCAAAGGAACTGCCGTAGTCCATTCTCCGTTTATTAGCTTGCTGGTATAAAAGTCTTCCTGCATTCCGTTTCGTGTATTCGCTGAATTGCTTTTTACAAGACGTGTGAATATTATGGTTGATTCATCTGCCGTAAGTGCAGGCATGTATTCTGAAAATTCCGTGTTAATTCCTTTTCCTAATGGCTTTGGATTGAAAGGCTTCGGATTTTTGATTTGATTTATTGCAAACTCACATACTGCAATTCCGTTCTCTGCCTGTTTTTTGGGTGCAGGTTTAATGTCGTATTTCAAAAATGACTTAAAATTAGATAAGGCCTTATCGTATTCGCCCGTTTTAATTTCTAAATTTCCTACGATTAAGTAAGTATTAGGGAAAAAATCGGCATTTAATGTTAAGCTCTTTTCGTAATATTCTATTGCTTTAGCGTATTCTTTCTTTTCTTCATACAAAGTACCCAGCATTATATAAGCTTCAATGAATTTAGGATCATATAAAATTGCATGTTCAAATGAGCTTTGGGCATCGGCATAATTATATTTATTTAAAAAACTTACGCCATTATGATATTCTTTAATAGCCTTTTTGTTTTTTGATGTTAATGGTTTATCCTGAGCATTTAAGCACACACTTAACATTATAAGAAAAATAAATATAAAGCTTTTTTTCATGGTTTCAGGGAATGTTTATGTATTTGTGTGTCTGTACCGAAAGTCTCCATTTTGGATTTTTTAAAATATATTGCACAAGAAATGGCAAAATAGTATTGCGAACACTCCATTCAGGTTGTAATTGAATTATACATTCAGAATTTATTTTCTCCGCCAATTCTTCTGCAAAAACCGTGTCATTTTTGTTTTCTATTATTACCTTAAGCTCGTTTGCGTTCGAAAGCCAATATGGATGAATTACGGTGCCTTTTTTTGGGCTAAGGCAAATCCAGTCGAAAACACCACTTGGCTTCTCACTGCCGGATGTTTCCAAAAATATTTCAATATTGTTTTTATGTAATTCGGCTGTCAGGTAATCAAGATTCCACTTAAGAGGCTCGCCTCCTGTAAGAACAACTGCTCCAATATTTGATTTAACTGCATTTTCAACAACTTCATTTACGTGTATCAGAGGATGTAGAGAGGGATTCCATGACTCTTTAACATCGCAGAAACTACACCCAACATCGCAGCCGCCTAGACGAACAAACCATGCGGCTTTACCTGTATTGATTCCCTCTCCCTGCAAGCTTGGGAATTGCTCCATAACAGGCAACATTTTGTCAACTTCGCTTTTTTCTTCTGAATTCATTCAGGCAAAGATAATATTTTTCGTTATCACAAGGTATAACCTGATAAATGCAATTTTAATTTTAATCAGGATGAAAAATCAGCCTGATTATCAAATTAAATAACGGATAAAGAGCTGAAATAATTATCTTATCAAAGTAACATTCCCTTGTCGTTCGATAAGTGTATTATCAAGCATTGTGGCTTTAATGTACCAGTAATATACTCCGGTTTGAGCAGGCATCCCTTTGTAATTGCCATCCCAGCCAGAATTAATATCCTTGCTTTCAAATACCTTTTCGCCATAGCGATCATAAATAAACCACGACAGAGATTTAATAAAGTTACTCCTTACATATAATACGTCATTTTCCAAATCGCCATTTGGACTAAAAATATTGGGAATGTAAAAATCAACTTCACCGCAGGGGAATTCTTCCGGTAAAATCAAAACAGTATCAATACTTGTGCAGCCTCTGTTATCAATAACTGTAAGAATATAGCTCTCGGGTGCTAAATCATTTGTAGTATCTGATATCGATGAGCCGCTCAAATCATAAATATACGGAGTTTCGCCACCGCTTATATTTAAAAATAAAGAACCGTCATTTTTACCTGCACAGGACTCATTAAATGATATATATGAAATAATAGGAATACCGCCAACTACTATTGTAGTGGTATCGCTATCGCCGCACATGCCGCCAATGGTGTAAATAATAGTGGAAGAACCAATACCTGCAATTGCCGGATTGAATATTCCCGATGATGAATTAATAATTCCATTACCGTCCCAAATACCGCCGGGTTGAGCTGCTGTAAACGTAAATGGTGCAGCATTGGTGCAAATAAAACCCACGTCGTTAATACTGGCATTGGCATAAGGCATGGTGCCAACGTTAATTGAGTTGGAATTTGAACAAGAATGAATAGTTGTTACGGTAACTGAGTATATTCCTGGAGCGGTAACATTTATGGCCTGATTTGTAGAGCCATTGTTCCAGATATAACTTGAACCGGCATTAGCCGCATCCAGCAACAACGAAGTGCCTTCGCATATAGTTGTATCATTACCCAAATTAATATTTGGCAGAGGATGTATGCTAATTTGATGATATGCCGTATCAAAACAACCATTTGAACCGGTTACAACCACAAAGCAATTTAAGACATTTGTATTGGAGGTAACAAAATTTGCATTTGCAGTTGACTGACCTGATGACCACAAATAATAAACCCCGCCTGATGCCGTCAAAGAAACCGTATCAAATGCGCATGCCTCTACATCTCCGCTGATATTAGGAATTGGAAGTGGTAGTACCTCAAAATACACCGAATCGGTGCTTGTACAGCCAAAATTGTCTGCTACCGTAACCGATATGCTGTCTGATGCAGATGGTATAAACGTAATGGAGGAACCATTCATGCCATTTTCCCATAAATAAGTTGTTCCACCCGACGCCGTTATGGTAATGGGATGACTAAAGCAAACAGTACTGTCCCCGCCAAATGTAATAATCGGATTGGGCTGCACACTAATAGCTATTGAATCTGAAAACTTACAGCCATTGGTGCTTGTTACTGTTAAAATATATAAATTGGCAGTACTTATGTTAATCGATTGCGAAGTTGCACCCGTATTCCAATTATAAGCTGAGCCGATAATACCGGGTGTAAGGGTAATGCTGGTTGTTTCGCAAATTGTTGTATCATTTCCTAAATCGAATTCGGGCAGAGGCAGAACAGTGGCTGTGAAAAATGCAGTATCGGAACAGCCATTAGCATCAGTTGCAATAACATTATAATCATACGTACCTAATGAATTCCAAGTAATATTAATGGTAGACGTAGTCGCATAATTTGACCACAAGTAAGCATTTCCACCGCTAGCAGACAAAGAAGTAGTATCATGTAAGCATGGTGTGCTATTTCCTGATATTAATGGAGTGGGTAATGGGTAAACTATAGTATGAATGCTGTCTTTTGCCGAACACCCATTATTATTTGTTGCAGTAACAGTTAATGTTGCGCTGGTTGAGGGTAAAAACGATATATTGCTTGTGTTGAAGCCATTGCTCCAGACATAACTATTTCCGCCGGAAACCTGTAAATGCATGGAATCATTTAAGCAAACCGTAGAATCACCACTGAAAGTAATTATTGGTATTGGTTTAACCTTAATATGAACAGTATCTCGTTCTATACATGTTAAATATGTGGATACCACGCTAATTGTGGTATCCGAGACAATTGTAAGTTGAATGGTGTCATTTGTTGAACCGATACTCCAATTATACGTCATGGAGCCGGTAGCATAGATATCTATTGTTTCGCCATAGCATACAGAATCTACAGCCCATATAGTATTAAAGTTTTTTGGACATGGTACAAACTTTAGTATAAGAGCTTCGCGTGCCCCATTTAATACGTTATCGAAATATGCTCCATTGCCGGGATTTCGAAGCGGAAATGCTGCTGATTGCGAATAGCCTGCAGCAAACACATGGTCATTTGGCGACACTCTGATATCATATAGCGGGTCATCTCCCGTTCCTCCGATAACCGTTGCCCATTTTGCATTAAAAGCGGAATCAACTTCCAGCAGAAATCCATCATAAGCACCATTGTGTGTGCTGTCTATATATGAACCATCCATTGGATTATAGGTGTACATATTACTCCTTGTGCTTCCAACTAAATATAAGTTTTTGTGCGAGTCAATTGTTAAGCCATATCCCGTTGCATTATTTCCGCCATAATAGCTGCAATAATCCTTACCTCCATTTGAATTGAATTTTGCAAGAAAAGCATTGTATGCCCCATTAATTGTAGGGAAATACAATCCCGCACCAATATTATTAACTACCGGAAAGTTATTGGATTTTGTTGCACCGGTAATTACCCATTCATTTTTTGGTGTAGATATTAAATCCTCAACAAAGTCGTCGCTGGTGCCACCCAAATACGAATGCATTATCTTTTGACCACTTTGGTTGAATAATGTAAATCCAATATCTACTGCTCCTGAAAATGACTGAGTGTAGCTACCGGTTAAAGATGAAAATACAGGTATATCTGTTGATGTTGTTGTGAAAACAATACACATATTGCCATTATTGTCTATGTCAAAACAAGGTTCCACATCAAAATCGTTTCCGCCATAAAACGTACTCCATGTCATTTTAAATGTTAAATCAAACTCTGTTATTGTAATATCATGGACAGAAATAGTATTTTGATTATAAGCCCCGGTTTTCGGGACTATTGGAAACTGAATTGCTGCATTTGTTTTAGGGGCAAAACCTAAACTATCGTAATGAGTTTGACCTATAACATATATTTTATTGTTATAAAATGAACAATCCCAGGCTTTGTCATTATTCGAGTAACTTCCATAATATGTAGCCCAGGCTCTTTGATCGGGGTATGGATTCATTTTATTAAATACAATTATAAATCCGTCTTGTGTACCGCGCAAAGTTGTGTTATTATAGGAGCCCGGTATTGGAGAAACCAATGTTGGGAAATTGGGGGATTTTGTGTAGCCAACAACAATCAACATATTATTATTACAAAACATGTTGAGCGGGATATCATCTTCGCTGCCCCCATAATAGGACGACCAAATAAGTTTGCCGTTATCATTGAATTTTAAAATACCCAAATCTTTTTTGCCTGCCGAAACCCCCTGGTACCAGGTTAGCGAAGAGTCTAAAACCGGAAAATCGGTTGAAACCACTTCCAAAAGCATATAAATAAAACCATCAAGACTGCGTTCTATCACCCAAACCTGTTCCATACCTGAGCCTCCGAAAAACGTTGCCCAAACTAAAGGTGGATCTATTGTTAATGATTGACCGTCTTTTAAACTCACAAAATCATCACAATAGTAAGTTAAAATATTATTGTCAAGCTTTTGCTTAACAGAAACTTTTTCTCCTGAAGACAAATATGAATACAATGGCCCTTCTTCCAGATCGCCATATTCGGAGTTAACAATTAGCTTATCATCCTTTAGATACAAGTCTTTTTGCCCATCAAATCTGAGTTTTATGTTTTTTATATCAGCTCCTGAGTTAAGAATGAAATTGTATTTAATGTTTTCGCCCTGAACTATAAATTGCCAGTCGATAGACGGATAAACATTTTTAATGGTAATTTTTTTAACAGGTTTTATGTTTTCAACTCCTTGTGGCATCAAATTGTTGAAAATACTTACCGACTGATCGTCAGCATAAGTAATTTCAGTGTTTTTTATATTGATTTTGGCATCAATTGCTGTTACATCAACACGATGATGATACACTGTGGTTTTTTCATCTCTGTGTTTTGGATCCGGTCTATTCCCTGATGAATCAGAATCAATTACTATTTTTTTAAATACATAAGACAAGCCGTTTTTTGTCAAATAAAAATCAAGTCGGGGGGTGTTCATGTAAAACAAAACATGATTTGCCGGAGTCCCATCAGAATTGGCTAATTGCCCTTTATTTTCCAAAAGTAAAGGCTCCGATCTGCTGTGATAGCTATTCTGTGCTACGGACAACATACAGACACAGATAAAAATAAATATTGTTAATAAACGCATAATGTATATTTTTTCAATAAGACGTGATTTCCAATAAAACGTTGCATGGCAAATTTACTTAATTTTTACAATTTTTTCGGAATTTCATCATTTATAAATCAAATTTACTTTTAAGGAATTTTACTTTATGCATATTAACGCAAGCTTAATTTAGTAATGGTTTAAATTGTATTTTTGCATAAAAAACATGCTTAAATTCAGCAAAAATCAATTATCTTCTTTAGTTGAAAAGTTTTTTTTAAAGGCAGGTTGTTCGCCCGAAAATGCCAAAATCATTACAGGTATGCTTGTAGCTGCCGAAATGCGTGGCATTCCCAGCCATGGTGTAATGAGAATAAAAGATTATATCGGTTTGTGGCAAAAGGGCAGAATGAATATGAATCCGTCATTAAAAATAGTACATGAAACTCCTTCTACTGCCACAATTGACGGAGATATGGCGCCGGGTATGGTTGCGGGTAAATTTGCAATGAATTTAGCAATTGAAAAAGCTAAAAAAATAGGATCGGGCTGGGTAGCCGTAAGAAATTCCAACCATTTTGGCATTGCGGGTTATTACACTATAATGGCTGCAGAAAAAGATATGCTGGGTTTCGCCATGACTAATGCCAACGCTTTGGTAGCCCCTACTTTTAGTGTTGACAGAATGTTGGGGACAAATCCGATTGCTTTTTCAATACCTGGTAAAAACGAGCCCATATTTACAGCTGACTTTGCCACCACACCAATTGCCAGAGGTAAACTGGAGTTAATGGAAAAGCAAGGCAAAAAAGCACCATTTGGCTTTATTCAGGATGCCGACGGGAATCCGTCTGATAATCCGGCGGTTTTAAAAAATGGTGGTGCCATTTTACCACTTGGGGGCGATTATGAACATGCCAGCCATAAAGGATACTGTCTTGGTGCAATGGTAGATATATTATCGGCAATATTGTCAGGTGCTAATTTTGGTCCATTTGTGCCACCTCAGGTTGCATATCTCGACCCTAAGCCTGATGCTCCGGGTCAAGGTTTGGGCCATTTTTTCGGAGCTGTTCGTTTAGATGGATTTAGGCCTGCTGACGAAGTGAAAGAGTACATGGATTTATGGATTAGTACATTCAGAAAAGCTAAGGTTGGCATTAATCATGAACATCTTATTATTCCCGGCGAACCCGAATTGAAAAATGAAAAATTTAACGAAATTAACGGTATAACAATAGTGCCACAGGTATGGCAGGAATTGCTTAAAACTGCCGATTTGCTTGGAATTTCTGAAAATGATTTGATAAACTGACAAAAAGGCATTTAAAGACCGGTGGCAAACTTTTTGACATCGCACGCGAAATTAAAAACGAATAAGTAAGATAATTGACATGAAATTTGGGAAAAAGAAAGATAAGATGAATGATAACGAAGATTTAAAAATGGAGAATCAGGAGTTGCCGAAAAATCCTGAAACTGAAGATACACCAGTAGCCGAAAGTGAAGAAAACAACGAAAATCAGTGCCCTGATGCCGTTGTTGACACTATTGAGAGTCTGCAATTGAAAGTAAATGAATGGCAGGATAAATACACTCGCTTATTTGCCGATTTCGAAAATTACAAAAAACGGATGAGGCAGGAGCGCTTTGATTTATTACAAACTGCAGGTTCAGAATTAATGCTTGATATATTACCCGTAATTGATGATTTTGAACGCGGCTTTGCCAGTTTGGAAACAGCTACTGATGTAGATTCCGTAAGGCAGGGTTATGAGCTGATTTACAATAAACTTGTCGGAATATTGAAGCAGAAAGGATTGGAGCCTATCGAGTCATTGAATGAGCCTTTCGACACCGATTTGCATGAAGCTGTTACGATGATTGAAAGTCCTGAGATGAAAGGCAAAGTAGTTGATGTAATTTTAAAAGGCTACAAAATGCGAGACAAAGTCATTCGTTATGCAAAAGTAGTTGTTGGAAATTAATATAAAAAAACAGAGTGAGCAAGCGAGATTATTACGAAGTTTTAGGCGTATCAAAAAATGCGTCTGCCGATGAGTTGAAAAAGGCTTATAGGCAAATGGCCATTAAATATCATCCTGATAAAAATCCTGATGATAAAGATGCGGAAGAAAAGTTTAAAGAAGCTGCTGAGGCTTATGAGGTATTAAGCAATCCCGAAAAGCGTCAGCGATACGACCAGTTTGGCCATGCCGGTGTAAACGGTGCCGGCGGCTTTGGCGGTGGAATGAGCATGGATGATATTTTCAGCAATTTCGGTGATATATTCGGAGATTTTTTTGGCGGAGGTTTTAGTGGCTTTGGTGGAGGCTTTGGCCGAAGCAGATCGTCTCAGCGTGTTCCACAAGGCTCAAATCTCAGAATCAGAGTCAAACTGACTTTGGAAGAAATTGCCAGTGGAGTAGAGAAAAAAGTAAAAGTCAATAAAAATATCCACTGCGATAGTTGTCAGGGAAGTGGAGCCAGAGCAGGAAGCAAACCGACTACCTGTACAACGTGTAATGGTTCCGGTCGTGTAATGCGGGTTACTAATACGTTTTTAGGACAGATGCAGACTGCATCAACCTGCCCCCATTGTAATGGAGAAGGTACTATAGTAACAGACCGTTGCCCTTCATGTTCAGGTACCGGATTAACTAAAGGAGAAGAAATTATTTCAATTAAAATTCCCGCAGGGGTAGAAAACGGGATGCAATTAAGCATGTCAGGCAAGGGGAACGCTGCGCCGCGGGGAGGTTATCCGGGTGATTTAATTATTCTTATCGAAGAAGCCGAGCATGATTTGTTTAAGCGTGACGGAATGAATTTGCTCTACGAACATGATATTTCATATGCCGATGCTGTATTGGGTACGCACATTGACGTTCCTACAATAGACGGAAAGGCAAGAATCAAAATACCTTCAGGAACAACTCCGGGCAAAATGTTCAGGCTAAAAGGGAAGGGACTGCCTATTCTAAATAGTTATAACAAGGGCGATTTAATTGTTAGCATAAATATCTGGGTGCCACAGTCTGTTTCGAAAGACGAAAAAGCTTTTCTTGAGCAAATGAATACAAAAAGCAATTTCCAGCCCGATAATTCTCAAAAGAAAAAATCGTTTTTTGACAGGATGAAAGAGTATTTTGATTAATATTGAATTATGATTTATTTTGAAGCTGAAAATGTAAGTAAAAGTTTTGCAAATCATTATGCACTCGATAATGTTTCCATCCATGTTAGGGAGCAAAGCATTTTTGGACTTTTAGGTCCTAATGGTGCAGGAAAAACTACTTTGATAAGGATTATTAATCAAATTATCGGGCCTGATAGCGGGAAACTGTATATTAAGGGTGTACCGCTTAGTTCATATCATACCGAGGATATTGGTTATTTGCCCGAAGAACGCGGACTTTATAAAAAAATGAAAGTTGGTGAGCAGGCACTTTATCTTGCTCAGCTTAAGGGTATTAGTAAATCAGACGCATACGCAAGATTGAAATCATGGTTTGAGAAATTTGGCATCGAAGATTGGTGGAATAAGCGTATCGAAGAGCTTTCTAAAGGTATGGCTCAAAAGGTTCAGTTTATTATTACTGTTGTTCATGCTCCTTCTTTATTGATTTTTGATGAGCCGTTCAGCGGATTCGACCCTATTAATGCCGAAATGCTCAAAAATGAAATATTAGAGCTTAAAAATAAGGGTGCAACCATAATTTTTTCTACTCATAATATGTCTTCTGTTGAAGAACTATGCGATGATATTGCATTAATAAATAAATCTAAAGTAATACTGTCGGGGAATGTGCATGAAATTAAACGACAGTATAGTTCGAATATTTACCAGCTGAAAATTCGTGAAGCAGATTCCTTTGATGAATCAAAATTGGCACCACTAGGCATTTTAAGCGATTTGGAACGTAAAGACAATTGTTGCTCTTTCATTATTGAACTTAATGAACACAGCACTTCAAACGACTTGTTAAAAACGTCAATGGATTTTGGATATATTTCTTCTTTCGAAGAATTAATGCCGTCGATGAACGATATTTTTATTTCGAAAGTAACCGGCAACAAAATCCATAAAAAAAACCGTAAATGAAAAAGATTCTTATTATAATTCGCAGAGAATATCTGTATAGAGTTCAGAAAAAGTCATTTATTATAATGACTATTCTTGGACCAATACTTATGGCTGCACTTTTTATTGTTCCGGTTTATTTGGCTAATATATCCGATCAGCAAAAAAGAATTGCAGTATTAGACGAAACCGGCTTGTTTCAAAGTGCTTTCAAAAACTCCGACAAGGTGACTTTCGAGAATATTTACGTTTCTTATCAGGCTGCTACCGAAAACATGGAAGCTATGGGATATGATGCTGTTCTATATATTCCCGAGACGGTTGTAAATAATCCTAATTCTGTTAAAATGAGCTCGCGGAAAGATATGGGCTTTGCTATTGTAGGCCTTATAGAAGGAACAATAAAGCAGGAACTTGAGGCTCACAGATTGTCTCTTTCCGGAATCGACAAAAACGTTTTGAAAGACATTAAAGTTAGTGTAAAAATCAATAAATATATTATGCGTGACGGAGAAGAAGAACAAAGTTTCTCCGAAATCAGTTATGTTCTTGGACTGCTTGGAGGTTTGCTGATTTATATTTTTATTTTTCTTTATGGTTCGCAGGTTATGCGTGGCGTTATCGAAGAAAAAACAAATCGCATTGTAGAGGTTATTGTAAGCAGCATAAAACCATTTCAGCTAATGCTCGGGAAAATTATAGGTGTTGCTTTGGTTGGGCTTACCCAGTTTGTTTTATGGATTGGATTAACGACTATAATTGTTGTCAGCCTTCAGCATTTTAATCCCGAAATGTATAAATATAAAGAACCACCAAAGGCTGTAATAGAAAACAAAGGCCTTTCCCAATCGGATATTGACCAGCAAAAAGATGTTCTTGAAATATCTCAAAGCAAGTCAAATCAAATACTTGAAGGTATTGCCCATATTCAATTCGTAAATATTTTACTGGTCTTTTTGTTTTATTTTATTTTCGGATATTTATTGTATGCATCAATGTTTGCCGCCATTGGCTCTGCCGTGGACAACGATGCCGACACACAGCAGTTTATGCTGCCTGTAACTGTTCCTTTAATTCTGGCTTTGGTGAGTTTGAACTTCGTATTAAACAACCCTGACGGACCGGTTTCTTTTTGGTTATCCATGATACCATTTACTTCGCCAATAGTTATGATGGCCCGAATTCCGTTTAACCCACCGGTGCAGTTATGGGAGGTTGGACTGTCAATGACATTTCTGATTGCCGGGTTTATTTTTACTACATGGATTGCAGGACGTGTTTACAGAACGGGAATATTAATGTATGGGAAAAAGCCAACCATAAAAGAATTATTCAAATGGATTAAATACTAAAACTGATTCTCACTCTTGATTTGTTAATTAATCAAATGGCAGCATTAAATTTTTGTGTTTAATTCATCTATCTATTTAATTTGACATATTTGTTATTGATAATTTTTTAATCGTCATAAACTAAATAAAATGAAAAAGGTCTTGTTTCTTCTCCCTTTATTTGTTTTCTCTTGCAAAGGTTCTAAAGAATTAAAAATTGAAAAACAGAACATTGGGTCAATAATGTATAAATATCTGGCTTCGTCGGTACCACCGCAGTATCACAGAAGTTATAAATTATTGGTGTCAGAAGGTTCAATTAGAGTTACCGTAAACTCATATGCCACAGTGCTTACTGATACCATACTGCCAATATCAAAGCAGCAATTCGACGAAATTGTCAACACATATGATTCCATTGGGTTTAAATCTGTTCCGGACAAAGAAAACAAAGGCTGTGTTGGTGGTACCGGTGCCCTGCTTAAAGTTTGGGACCAAAAAGACACTTTGTTGTTTGATGGTTATATCAGTTTTTGCGGAGGCGAGGAAAATGGCAATATGACCGGAGACATTAAAAAGCTATCCGGCAAAATAATTTCTGTAATTCCGAATTTTGAAGAATTATTAAAACGTGATTGGGAACCTGCATTAGATGATGAATGATTTATTTGAAAATATCAATGATTTTGAAGTAAGAGACGAAGATTTTGAGTTTAGTTCAATTCTTCATGGCCGGTTACACACTCACAGAGTGATGGCATGGGTATGCGTTCTGGCAAAAAAGTTAAATTTAACAGAACAAGGCCGCTTAGCTTTTTTTGCTGCGAAAGTGCATGATCTGGGTAGGCTTAGTGACGGACGGGTACCCGGACATGGATTGCGCTCCGCCGAAAAACATTTACCCAAGTATCGGCCTTTATTTGAGAAATACGGAATGAAAAATGAGGAATACGACATTGTTTTTTCTGCCATAGAACTTCATTCAAAAGACACTGAACCACCAAAAAATTTTTCCAATATAGAGGTCATTAATTTGTTAAAAGATGCCGATGGTTTAGATAGGGTAAGACTTGGCTTGGATGAGCCTGACATCAGGTTTTTCAGATTTGAAGTTTCAAAATCATTGGTATCACAGGCGCGCCTTTTATTTGATATCACCGATGAAAGAGAGAACCTTTCGCTTAAAGAAATTGTGGAATTGGCATTTGAATTGGCCAAGGAATAATTAAAAATCCCCCGAAAGACATTTACTCTTTCGAGGGACATGTTATTAATTTTTTGAAAATTTATTTTTGTTCCTGTTTTGATTTTTTGGCTTTTTTGATACGTACAATAATGAACCATAGCAATGCTCCCATAAGCCATAGAGGCCATATCGTTATTAATTCTATTATAAACGATTGTAAAGCCTGCCAGCCTTTGCTTATAGCATGTTTTAGCTCCTTGCCAAATCCTGGTTTATAGCTGTCAATACGTTCTTCATCGGGCAATATTACATGGCGCGCCTTGTCGCGTCCATATATGTGCAGTGTTATGGTGGCAAAGGCAACCTTATCGTCGAGTTCAAGGCGTTCTATTAAGGCTTCATCGTTTTGAATCTGTTTCTGAAGCTGCATTTCCATGGCAAGAAGGCGCTCATTGCTGTTTCCGCTTGTGGTTAACTGGTTTACTTGTATATTGTATAAGTCTAAACGTTTTTTCTCAAGTTGTTTGCGCAGATAAGATAAACTTACATTTTCAGCTTTTATGTTCCGATAATCAAGAAAGTCAATCATTGGCGCGATGCATTTAAGCACTGTATCCATGTTTTTCGCCGGCACACGTGCAATCAAATCATTTGTAAAATGATAGGTGGTGGTTTCAACTATGGAATCGGGGCTGACGCGTGTTGTTTTCTTATTTGTTATATTGCTTGTCAGATATGTGCTGGAAATATATCCGTCAAATTTTTTTACAATGTCTTCAATTGCATAGGATGTCTCAGTAACATTAAGTGCCCTGAATTTAATTTCAACAGTACGAACCAGTTTATAGACAGAATCGAATTTGCTTATTTCGGCTGTTGTAGAGGAAATAATTGAAGCGTAATTATCTTTTCCCGCTTCATAATCTGTTTTCATCGATGCTTGTTGCGTTTTAGCAGTTCCGCTACTGCTTATGCGATTTTCTTGAACCGATGATGATTCAATAATTTCTTGTTCTTCCGCAATAACTTTAGATTCGTCGTTGCTTACGTTGTCGTAGTTCTTTTTGCCACTACAGCTAAATGCTATAAATATTGCAACGATTAAGGCGACAATCAGGTTTTTTGTTTTCATAGGTATATGGATTTTTGGTTTTGTTTTATTTGATATAAAAATTACAAATAAAAGATGAAATACCGTAATTATTTCACAATGCGCATTAAAAATTTTTATTTATAACAAAATAGCTTTATAAAACAGGAAATATAAATGATTATTAACAATTATCTGATAAATAACATAGACGAAATGTTTTAATATTAATTTTAATAATATATATTTGTATATAAATTTAAAATTACCAATTATGAAAAACTTGAGAATTTTTGCAATCGTTCTTTTTGTTATGGGATTGATTTTAGCTTCTTGCGAAGGACCTGAAGGGCCACGCGGAAACACAGGGCCAGTCGGACCAGCAGGGCCAAATGGAAATGCTAATGTAAGAGTATATGGATTTCCCGGACATACTTTTACAACGACATCAACTATTTATGATTTTTATTTACCAATTACAAAAGAATTAATGGATTCATCGCTGATACTTCCATATTTTTTGGATGTAAACTGGTACATGGCTGGTTCTTTGGGTCTTAGTGGCGCTTATGCAACACGTTATTGGTTCCGGTCAAGTGATAGATATGTATCGCTCAATATACTTGATTCTGATGGTTCTGATTATTCCGGACCCTCTTTAACATGGGATTCCGTACGTGTTTTTGTTATTCCTGCCAATCAATTTTATGCAGCAGAGCCCGTGGTAAATTTCTCCAATTATTACGAAGTGGAGAATTATTTTAGCCAGAAATAATTTCTTAATTTAATACAATATAGCTCTTCATATTTTATGAGGGGCTTTTTTATTAAAAAACAGATTGTAAAAATAAAGGAATCAAAAAAGGCGCAATTTAATCGCGCCTTTTGTTGTGGGGTTATTTATTATTGATAATTTGGGGGTTATACTAATGTTGATTCCAGATTTATTTTAGTATTCAATAATCCCGAAATAGGGCATGTTTCTTTTGCTATATTTGCCAGTTCAGCAAATTTGCCAGCATCAATTCCAGGCACGGTTCCGGTAAGTTTTAAATTGATTTCGGTAATTTTCCCATCCTCGAAAACAATTCCTGCTTTTGTATCCAAGTTGTCCGGTGTAAAACCATTTTCACCCAACACAAAACTGAGTTTCATGGTAAAGCATCCTGCATGCGCAGCTGCTATCAGTTCTTCGGGATTGGTACCCTTGCCTTCTTCAAAACGTGAGCTAAAAGAATATTGAGTATCATTTAAAATAGTACTTCCAGTTGTTAATGTACCTTTACCGTCTTTTCCGGTTCCTTTCCAATTGGCACTTGCTCTTCTTGTAAATTTCATAATCTCTTTTTATTTTGTTTGTTTATATTTAAAAATTGTCGTACAAAAATAAAGCTTAGTGCATGATTTTTATGCTAAAAATGACAAATATCATTGAAGATTTAATTTTCAATTTTATGCTGGTTGTATTTTGTCTTTTTTAGCTTAAAAGTATTGTTTGTTTAAAACAATCATTATCCGACAACAATCGATTACAAATAATTAAGTCCGTTTGTAAATGAAATTAATTATTTACAACTGTCTAAAATGAAAATTTGCAATTAATTTTGTTTGCAGATTGTTGATAACATATTTATTGAACATAACATTATAAATATTAATTTTAAACCAAATTTTGAAGTGATGGAAAAAGGTCTAGAAGCTCCTGATTTTTCTTTTACCGATAAAGCAGGTAAAAAGCGTAAATTGAGCGATTACAGAGGCCGTAAGGTAATTCTTTACTTTTACCCTAAAGACTCTACTCCGGGATGTACTGCCGAAGCATGTGATTTTAGAGATAATTATAACATGTGGTTGAAAAAAGGTTACGAAGTAATAGGTGTTAGTGCCGACAGTGAGAGTTCGCATTCCAAGTTTGCAGAAAAACATTCACTGCCTTTCCCTTTGGTTGCCGATACCGAAAAAGAGGTAATTAAAGCTTATGGTGTTTGGGGACCAAAGAAATTCATGGGAAGAACTTTCGATGGAATTTTACGCACTACATTTATCATTGACGAAAATGGAATAATCGAAGAGAAAATAACCAAGGTAAATACCAAGGCCAGCACAGTACAAATTTTAGATTTAATAAAATAAAAAATATATGAGCAAAGAGAAAAAAGAAGAAAATCCGGTTTTAGCAGAAAAGCTCAAGGCACTGCAAATGACTATTGATAGACTTGACAAAACCTATGGCAAAGGTTCTGTGATGAAACTTGGCGATGCACCAATCGAAGAACTAGATGTAATATCAACCGGGAGTGTGGGTATCGATTTAGCCATTGGCGTAGGTGGATTCCCAAGAGGCAGGGTGATTGAAATTTACGGACCTGAAAGTTCGGGTAAAACCACTTTGGCTATACATGCAATAGCCGAAGCTCAGAAAAAAGGCGGTATTGCTGCATTTATTGATGCTGAGCATGCTTTCGATATTAATTATGCCAAAAAACTTGGCTGTGATGTGGAAAATTTACTTATATCACAACCAGACAACGGAGAGCAGGCACTAGAAATTACCGAAAATTTAATTCGAAGCGGAGCTATTGATATAATTGTCATCGACTCTGTGGCAGCTCTAACTCCAAAAAGCGAAATAGAAGGAGAAATGGGTGATTCAAAAATGGGACTTCATGCAAGACTTATGTCTCAGGCACTTAGAAAACTAACTGCCACCATTTCAAAAACACGCTGCGTATGTATTTTCATTAACCAGCTTCGTGAGAAAATAGGCGTTATGTTTGGTAATCCCGAAACTACTACGGGCGGAAATGCACTTAAATTTTATGCATCTGTGCGTATTGACATACGCAGAATTTCTCAGATAAAAGATGGCGATGTTGTTTTAGGGAACAGGGTTAAAGTAAAAGTAGTGAAAAATAAAGTTGCGCCACCATTTCAGCAAGCTGAATTGGATATAATTTATGGGCAGGGTTTTTCAAAGACAGGCGAAATAATCGATATGGGAGTTGATTTAAACATAATTAAGAAGAGTGGTTCATGGTTTAGTTACGAAGAAACTAAATTAGGGCAGGGACGTGAGGCTGTAAAAGCTTTATTATTGGATAACCCCGAACTAATGGATGAACTTGAAAGCAAAATAAAAGAAAAACTTAGCGCTTGATGAGAACAATACATCATATTTTGTGCATTACTTTTTTACTTATTGCCTCATTCCTGATTTCATGCGGAGGTGGAAGTAAGTCTAATGAACAACAATTACAGGATTCAGCTTTATCTCCACTTGAAGTTTTAAATAAAAAAATAGCTGAAAATCCTAAAGCTGACAGTTTGTATCAACAGCGGGCTGAACTATATCTTTCAATGGGTGAAACCGAAAAAGCTCTCAGCGATGTAAGGGTTGCACTGCAGCTTAATCCTGAAAAAACCGCTTATCATATTCTTTTGGGAGATGTGTATCTAGCAATGGGGAATATTGAATCCTGCAAAAATTCCCTCATGAAAGCTTTTGACATGGACCCGGGCAATCCCGAACCCAGTCTTAAATTGGCCGAGCTTAATTTGTTTCTCGAAGATTACGAAAAAGTATATCTTTATAGTAACAATGCAATTCAGCTTGATAAATACAATGCGAAGGCATATTTTATAAAAGGCTTTGCGCAACTTGAGCAAAAAGATACATTGAAAGCCATTGTTAATTTGCAAAAGGCAACAGATAACGACCCTGAATATTATGATGCATTTATTATGCTGGGTCATATTTTCGATTTAAAAAATGATCCGATAGCGGGCAATTATTTCAAAACTGCAGTTAGAATCAGACCCACTTCCGTAGAGGCCAGATATAATTATGGTATGTGGCTGCAAGAACATAAGTTGTTAGAAGATGCCTTGGTGCAATACGATGCTCTGCTTGCAATTGATCCAAAAAATAAAAATGCATGGTTTAATATAGGATATATTAATCTTGTTTATCTTCAAAATTATAAGACTGCAATTGATAAATTTTCAAAGGCCATTGAATGTGATCCAGGTTATGCTGAAGCATTCTACAACCGGGGATTAGCTTACGAAGAATTAAAGCAGTACAAAAATGCTGAAGAAGATTATAAAAAAGCTCTTAAAATTCGTACAAATTACGAAAATGCCATAACCGCACTTAATCGGATTGAAGGAAAACATTAAATACCATGAAAAAGTTTTTAATCATTTTGTTTCTGCCCCTTATTATTTCTTCATGCTGTAAACCAACCAAGGAAGAAACAGCAAAAAATGACGTTATCGGACAGCAGAATATTAAATTGGAAAATGACCTTATGACTCCAGAATCTATGTGGGCTATGGGTCGTGTTTCAGAAATACAAATTAGCCCGGGAGACAGTTTAATCCTTTTTGGGGTTACATGGTACGACTGGAAACAAAATAAAGGTAATCGCGATCTTTATGTAATGCGCCCTGATGGCAGCAATAGAAAAAACATTACTAATTCGGCTGCGGGAGAATATAATGCCGTTTGGAATAATAAGGGTGAAATATTATTTATGGCAGCCAACGATAAAGGCGAAATGCAGATATATAAAATGAAATCAGATGGTTCTTCAAAATCTGTTGTCTCTGATGAACCCGGCGGAATTTCTGGGTTTTTACTTTCACCGGATGACAAACATATTGCTTTTATTAAAGATTTGCCTCTGCCGACAGTTCAGGATATATATAAAGATTTGGATAAGGCAAATGCACGTATAATTGATGATTTGATGTTTCGTCACTGGGATGAATGGACCACAACGCAGAGCCATTTATTCATAGCTCCGTTGGCAGACGGTAAAATGGGAAAAGGAACAGATTTGCTTGACGGAGAGCCTTATGAAGTTCCTCAAAAGCCTTTTGGCGGGCTTGAGCAAATATGCTGGGCTCCTGATGGTGAGTCAATTGTTTATACCTGCCGTAAAAAAGCCGGAGTTGATTATGCATTATCTACAAACACCGATTTGTATCTGTATGACATTGCTTCAGGGAAAACCAAAAACCTTACCGATGGGATGGAGGGATATGACTGGAATCCTGTATTCAGCCCCGACGGCAATAAATTAGCATGGGAAAGCATGCAACGCGATGGTTATGAGTCAGACAAATTGCGGCTTTTTGTCCTTGATTTGTCAACAAATGAAAAATCGGAATTAACAAAGGAAATTGATCAAAGCGCAGAACAATTGCGTTGGGGCAAAGATGGCAAGTTGATTTATTTTGCCAGCGACTGGCAGGGTACACGGCATATTTATTCGGTTAATGTAGAAAACAACGAAATTGTAAAAATATCTGACGGCTTATGTGATTATGTTGCTTTTGAAATTTTGGGAGATAAAATTATTGGGCAGCGACACAGCATTTCGAAACCTGATGAAATTTATTCCATTGACATAAAAACAGGAGAAACAAAAGAAATTTCATTTATCAATAAAGCTTTGCTTGACCAGATTACAATGGGTAAAGTTGAAGAAAGGCGCATAAAAACCACCGATAATAAAGAAATGCTTACATGGGTTATTTATCCGCCACATTTTGATTCAACCAAAACATATCCTGTAATACTTTATTGCTCAGGAGGCCCACAAGGAATGGTTGGCCAGTTTTGGAGTTATCGCTGGAATTTTCAAATGATGGCTGCAAACGGCTATATTGTTGTTGCACCGAACCGACGTGGTACAACAGGATTCGGGCAAGAATGGGTTGAACAAATCAGTGGTGACTATGGCGGACAAAACATGAAAGATTATTTGTCGGCAATAGACGATGTATCAAAAGAACCATGGGCAGATGAGAATAGAATGGCAGCTGTTGGCGCCAGCTATGGCGGTTTTTCGGTTTTTTGGCTTGCGGGACATCATCAAGGCAGATTCAAGGCTTTTATTGCTCATGATGGAATGTTTAATCTGGAAAGTCAATATCTTGAAACTGAAGAATTGTGGTTTGTCAATTGGGATTTAGGCGGACCTTACTGGGATAAAAACAATGCCATAGCAATGAAATCTTATGCCAATAGCCCTCATTTGTTTGTTGACAAATGGGATACACCGATATTGATTTTTCATGGCGAACGTGATTATCGCATAGCATACACTCAGGCAATTCAGGCTTTTACTGCTGCAAAAGTCAGAGGAATACCTGCACGCTTGGTTTTATTTCCTGAAGAGAATCACTGGGTATTGAAGCCTCAAAATGCTATTTTATGGCAAAGGGAATTCAAAGGCTGGCTCGATAAATATTTGAAATAGTTGATGGTTTTATTAATGAAAAAAACTGTAGTAATCAAAGTTGGGAGTAATTAATTAAACCATATTTGCAGCTAATTACAAAATGTTTTAAAATAATCTTACACACAAAAATATGAAACAGACACTTATTGAAAAAATCATTGCCAATCATGGCAATCAGAAAACAGTAAAACCAGGGGATATTGTTGACGTTTTTATTGATACACGCGCAGCGCGTGACTTTGGGGGTGCAAATGTTGTTAAAAATATTGTTGACAACGGATTAAAAGTGGCCGATCCATCAAAAACAGTTTTTACGTTTGACTGTAATCCAACAGGTTCAGATCAGAAGTATGCGGCCAACCAGCATTATTGCCGCTTGTTTGCCCGAGACAACAATATTAAGGTCTATGATATCGATTCGGGTATAGGAACTCATCTTGCAATTGAAAAAGGTCTGGTATGGCCCGGCTCAACATTTGTATCTACTGATTCGCATGCAAATATCATGGGTGCAATCGGCTCTTTTGGTCAGGGCATGGGAGACCAGGATATTGCAGCAACTTGGGCTAAGGGTTCGGTCTGGTTTAAAGTTCCTGAATCGGTAAAAATTATTTTAAAAGGTAAAAGACCTGAAAATGTATCTGCAAAAGATATAGTTTTAAATCTACTTTCTATTTTTGGAGCAAATAAATTATTAGGCTATTCGGTTGAATTTTATGGTAATGTTGTTGATGAATTAACGCTTGATGAAAGAATTACCATAGCGTCAATGGGAACCGAAATGGGAGTTATTATTTTATTATTCCCTCCTAATGAAAAGATATTAAACGAAATAGAAAAACTTAGCGGCAAAAAATTCGAAATGATTTCTGCTGATGCAGATGCCGAATATGTAATGACTCATGAAATTGATGTTACTTCGTTTAAACCAATGCTGGCATTGCCAGGGCATCCTCATGACAATGAGGCGGTTGAGGCTAAAAAAGGAATTAAAATAGATTCAGCTTTTATAGGAAGTTGCACAAACGGCCGCATGGAAGATTTACGTATTGCGGCTGCTATTTTGAAAGGACGTAAAGTGGCTCCCGGCGTTGTTTTGAAAATAGTTCCGGCAACAAATGATATCTGGGATTTGTGTTTAAAAGAAGGATTAGTTCAAATATTTAAAGACGCAGGTGCATTAGTTTCTAATGCAGGATGTGCAGGATGTGCTGCAGGTCAGGTTGGACAAAACGGACCGGAAGAAATTACTCTTTCAACGGGAAATAGAAATTTTGCTGGCAAACAAGGTAAAGGCTATGTATATCTTGCTTCTCCTGCAGTTGTTGCCGCCAGTGCTGTTGCCGGATTTATTACTACTCCTGATGCCATTCCGGAAAAACCCGTCGAATTCACAAATACGGGTAAATTTGATACAGCCAAGGCCATTACTAAAGAACGTGTAGCAAAACCTAATGTTGTTGAAGGTAAAGTATGGTTTATCGAAAAAGATGATATTGATACAGACATGATTTTCCATAACAGATATCTGACCATTACTGATATAAAAGAGATGGGCCAATATTCATTCGATAATCTTAAAGGTTATGAAGATTTTGCAAAGCGTGCTAAACCTACCGATATAGTGGTTACAACTAAAAATTTTGGTGCAGGTTCGTCTCGTCAACAGGCTGTTGACTGTTTTAAGTCGCTGGGGATTTCATGTATAATTGCAGAGTCTTTTGGTGCTATTTATGAGCGTAATGCCATTAATGCTGCTATGCCGATTATGACATACAAGCCAGGACAAATGCAGGAACTTGGACTAAAAGACGGCGACATTATTTCTGTAAATTTTGAAACTGGTGAAGTAGTTAATAAAACTTCCGGAAAAACTGTAAAAATTAACCCTTTCTATCCTGTTCAACTTGAAATATATCAAAATGACGGATTGCTTTAGAAAAAGTACTTTTTTCCATATTTTGTATGTTTTATTGGTTGCCTCTTTATTTAACGCATGCTCTCCGGTTAAAACATTAAAGTTCGAAGCATCAGGCCCGCCTGAAATATTGCTACCTAGCCCTTCGTCTAGAATAGGGATTATAAACATGGTTGCTTCTGAACCTAGTAGTAAGGTATATATTGAGACCGAAATTTTATATTTAGGAGCAGCCAGAGATGGCTCCAATGCTATATGCTCGGACTTTGCCAGAGTTCTTAAAAAAAATACTAATTACATAGTTTTAGATGTGGAATATAAAGGCACAGACGACAACAAAATGGAGGAGTCGCTAATGTCAAAAGCTGAAGCTGAAAAATATTTTATGAATTTGAATGTTGACGCATTATTTGTTGTGGGTTATTTTTATACAAACATTGAAAAAAGCGCAAGAGAACTTTATGATATTAGCACTGTTGATGAACCAGTCTTTATTTCCGAAATAATCGGAGATGTTAAAGCTTCAATTAACATATTTATTAAAGACAGTTTAAATAATATAAAAGAGTTGGGCCCATATCGTTATGCTGATAAGATTAGCATAAATGCCACAGCAGAAACAAAAAAAGATGCGAAGTCAAAAGTTGGTTCCACCAGATCAGTTTTAACAAACTGGGGGAACGGTATTGGCAAATACCACGGGGAAAGATTTACCGGTTATAAATATAAAACGGATAGGTATTTTTATGTTTCTGAAGCAAAGGATTTCAAAAAAGCCTTTAAACTATTAAAGGATAACGAGCCTAATCAGGCGTTTCAGATAGTTGAAAAATTAACAAAAAGCGATTCAAAACCGATTCGAGATAAGGCTTGGTTTAATTTGGCAGTGATTGCTGAAGCACTTGGAAAATTGGACGATGCATTGGAATATGTTGGTAAATCTGAAGCTTTACTTGCCAATACTTACAAGCTAAGACTAAAATCAGCTTCCGGTAAATATTAATTTACCGGAAGTTGATTTAATAATTTTAGAGCAACTGTTTGTTTACTGGTTTTGTTTGCTTTTTAAAAAACAAGACCAGTAATAGAAGAAGCAATATAGTTAACGTGATAATGCTTACAGTTAAAGCTGTATAGAAGAATTTTGGTTTAAATTCAAAAACAATCGTATTGTTTCCGGCCTCGCTTACAACTCCCATATGAAAGTGGTTTACCAAAACAGGGCTTTGAGTTTTGCCATTTACTTTTGCTGTCCAGTATTTATGCCATGACTGAAGATAGCAAATCAGTGTTGGTTCAGACGTCTCGACAATAAATTCTATTTTGTTTGGATTATATGAAACAACGTTCACAATACAGTTTGTATCCCCATATACTTCCGGCACATCAGCATAATCGCATAAACTGTTGTTATTGGAAAAACTCATCTGAGAATATGGCATAATACATTTTGAGGCGTAAACCGGTTTGTGATGAAGGGCTGCAGAATAAACATCCGGAAACGACTGCTCCATTAATTGTATGTTTTTATTAATAAATGAACTGAAGCCCCCATGTGCAATTTGTCCGTAGTATATATTGATGTTTCGCCATATACCATATCGTCTTACACTACTGGTATCGGAGTTATTAAAAACATCAACATTCATGTTTGGAGTAGTATATGTTTTTACAAAATGCCGGTCGGCAAATTCGTTTAATTCTTTTATGGTTAAATCAGGACTATGAACGGTATAGGGAGATAATAATCTTGTAGTTATAAACATGTCTGCAACAACAAAAAATGCGATGACAATTAGTTGCTTTTTTGTTGACTTAACTACAGCAATCATTACAATGAAAAGTACAAGTATAATTAAAGCAAAAACAGATTGAACAAATTTGAGTATATCAATGTTTAAATCAAAATTGCTGATTTTAATATCTTTTAAATAAACAAAAAAGTTGGCAGAACTATAGTTGGTATTTATTAATAGCGAAACTACATAAAATGATGCAGCAATAAGCGAAACGAAAATAATTTGACGTTTTGTTTTTTTTAATTTGAATTTGTTTTCCAGGTCATTTAAGTAAAATCCCGCCGATAATATAAATCCGATAATGAAAAACAACCTAAATGCAGAAGGGAATCTGAATGTGTCGAATAATGGCACGTAATGATAAAGGAATTCCCTGATATATGTTTTTTCTCCTACAGAAATCATCAAACAAATTATTGAAATAGCCAGAATAATCTTATGAATAATATTCTTTTTAGAAAACAGAGACAACAAGAAAAAGCATAAAACAATCAATCCGATATTTCCATTGGCCATTGATAAATCTGTACCAAAGTAATTAAATCCTTTAATGGTTGAAAGTGGCAGAAGGAAGGAAATAAAAGATTCTAAAGAAAACGGACTTAATAAGATTTCATTAAGGCTTAGTCCGCCGGCTCTGTCAGAAAAGCTGTAATTGTCTATAATGGAAACAAAATATACAAACGATAACCCAATCGTAAAAACTATTACCACTATATGTAGTGAAGTGTAATTAAGAAAAGCCTTATAATTTTTAGTTATAAAAAACCGAACGCTTTTAATTAAATAAATTATAACAAAGATATAGGCCAGAATTATCACAAAAGCAGGATAGCCGCCACTAATGAGCAGATATAAGAACAACGAAAGCATTAATGCGTTGAATATTTTGCCATCCACTTGCATTTTTATATAAAACCAGATAACGTAGGGGAGCCAGGCTGCAGATATTATCCAGTATATATGTTGGGCATTTCCTATCATAAAACCGCTGAAAGTATAGGCAATGGCAAGAATAAAGGATACAATTACGCTGAATTTTAATGAACGCCCCAAAAAATACATTCCCACAGACCCAATCCACACGTGAAAAATAAAATCGACGGAAAGCATTTTGAAGGAATAGCTGTGCAGGTAAGTCATTGCAAGCGTCAGGGGATAATAAATGGTACTTTGTGCGTCTCCATAAAAGGGATAGCCTACATGCTGATACGGATTCCAAAACGGAAAAATACCATCTGAAAAACATGTGCTTATAAAGTATTTCCATGGCAAAGTGCAATCCAATGCATCCCATTTTAGCGGATGGATAAAAAATGCAACTTCTTTAAATGCCACTATTATTATTAACAGTAGAATTAAAGGAATTAAAGAAGCTTTAAAGAAATTAATCAATACGGTATTTAATTTTCTTTTCATGTTTTCTTTTAAATGGGCACAGTATATACCGCAACAAAGATAGTTTTCTTTTTAAAATATCCATTAATGGCATTTTTGCGGTTTATATCAGAAGACCAGAATTTTTGTTTTTTTTTAAAAAATGTCTCAAGCTATATGATTTTCAAACAATTTATATGGTTTTGTTTTGTCATTTCAAAAAAAAGTCGGACATTTGCACCCCTAAATTTAAACAAACAGTTATGCCAACAAAAATCAGATTGCAAAGATTTGGAAAGAAAGCAGCTCCTTTCTATCACATTGTAGTTGCTGACAGTCGTGCGCCACGGGATGGTAAGTTTATTGAAAACATTGGCATTTACAATCCATTAACTATCCCGGCTACTATCGACATTAATTTTGAACGTGCTCTTTACTGGGTTAAAACCGGGGCAACTCCTACCGACACTGCTCGTGCAATATTGTCTTATAAAGGCGTTCTGATGCGTCATCATCTTAACATGGGTGTTGCAAAAGGTGCTATGACACAAGAACAGGCAGATGCAAAATTCGAAAAATGGCTTAGCGAAAAACAAAGCAAAATTGAGAAAAAAGCAGCCAACTTTAAACAAGCCGGCATAGATGAAAAGAAAAACCGTGTTGCTGCCGAACGCAAAGTTAAAGAAGCCCGTGAAAAAGCCATTGCAGAGAAACGCCAAGCCGAAATGAAAGCTAAGGCAGAGGAAGAGGTTAATACGGAAGAAAATATCGAAGAAACCACTGCTCAGGACGCTCCTATTGCTGAGGAACCAGCAAATGAATCTGCCAGTACCGAAGAGCCAAAAGCTGAGTAAGTAAAATGGCTTGTGCCATGGATGACATTGTTAGAATAGGCAAAACAACAAAAACCCATGGTATTAATGGCGAAATTCTGATAAAATTTGAAGCCGGTAAATTGCCGGCAAGTGAAAAGGAACCTGTATTTCTTGATTTTGAAGGGATACGGGTTCCTTTTTTTATTGAAAATATGCGCAGCCCTATTGATACGGAATGGTATGTTGTTTTTGAAGAAGTTGATAACAAAACAAAAGCTGAAAAACTGGTTGGAGTAGATGTATATGTGCAGAAGAAAAACCTTGTAACCGACAGCAATGTTTTATTAATTGACAATTTGGTTGGATATCAGGTGTTTGACACTAAAAAAGGATTTATCGGTATTTTGGATTATATTCAAAAAGGAGCGCAGGATTTAATGATAATAAGCAACAATGGAGAGGAAATTTACGTTCCGTTTGTGGATGAATTTATTGCTGAAATAATACATGAAAAAAAGCATATTTTAATAAATACGCCAGATGGCCTTTTGGACTTAAACAAACGGGTTTGAGTTAATTGAAATCAATTATTACTTTTGTAGTATTGCATATGAGTTTTAATGTGGCAAACACATTATAAATGAGACCTTTTAAATTTAAGCAGTTTGAATTGTACGACCATTGTTCCACAATGAAAATTGGAACTGATGGCGTAACTCTTGGTGCATACAGCAGCCGCAACGATTTTAAACTGGCATTGGATCTGGGTACAGGTTGTGGAATAATAGCCCTTATGCTTGCGCAAAAGTCAGGCGGAAAGATTATTGCCATAGATGTAGATTTGCCATCAATAGAACAGACTAAATCAAATTTTGCCAAGTCAAAATGGAGTAATCGTTTATCTGCACGAAATATCTCCGCTCAGCAATTGCTTACGGAAGTGGGAGGTGTATTTGACCGCATAGTATCTAATCCGCCATTTTTTACAAATAGCCTAAAATCATTAAATGAACGAAAAATGTCTGCACGGCACAATATTAATCTGTCGCTGCAGGAACTCCCGGCTATTGTTGAAGGTCTGCTATCTCCCGACGGTGTTTTTGATATAATATTACCGGTGGACATTGCAATAAATTTTGAAAGCAAAATGTATTATGCAGGTTTATTTATTAAGGAGGAACTTGTTTTATATTCAGTAAAAGAAAAGCCTATAAGAAAAATAATGTCTTTTTCAAGGCATTATAACAGCAATTACAATTCAGGGAATTTAATTATCAGAAAAAACACCAATCATCATACTCAAGAGTATATTAATTACACAGCTGATTTTTTTCTTGACTTAAAATAATCTCGTTTATGAAACGATACTATTAGTGTATCCTATTAACCAATAAACTTCAAATTAAATATTGGGAGCAACTTACTCTTATTAATAATTTATTTTATTTAAAATATCATTAACTTGTTCTATTACAGAAGATTGCTCATTGTTATAAATTATAAAATCCGATTTTGCTTCTTTTAATAACGGATCGGATTGCATGTCTTCGCGTATCATAAATTCGTCCTTTTCAAAACCATTACGCTTAAAAACACGGTTCATCCTTTCTTCAAGGGGAGTTGAAACTGTAATTATATAGTCGAAAAAACTCTCCAGCCCAATTTCGAAAAGCATTGCAGCTTCAACTATCACATTGCTTGACAACAATTCTGTTTCTGTTTTTATTTTCTTTTGCAAGACTGGGTACAGAATTTCATTTATTTTTTTGTATATGGTTGAGTCAAAAAAATATTTATCTGCTATTAATTTATAGTTTATTTCTCCATTATAGGTTGAGATAGATGTGTTAAGTAAAGATTCAATTTCTGTTTTTATTGAAGGAATTTTGTATAAATCCTTTGCAATATCATCGGCATAAAATATTTTAAAGCCAAAAGACTCAAAAACTTTTGCCACAGATGTTTTGCCACTGCCTAAGTTGCCGGTTAGTCCAAGTTTTATCATTATTCTTGTGGTATAGAAATAGGATTAATGCTTAATACTTTAAATCCGGGCGGGCATTTTATATTGAAGTTGATTTTTTTATCAGCAACAGTATTTTCAAGTATAAGTTTTGATTCGGGATTTGGTTCCTCCGATGGTGCAGCATAAACCACATCAATTTCTCCATCATAATTATGTCCCGCAACACTGATATTATAATGAAGTTTTGATTGGTGCTGAACGACTAATTGTATAGGAATAAGAACATGCACTTCGGATACATTGCTTGATATTTTCTGATTTTTAAACGAAACCAATTTAAATGTAGCTTGAATAGTGTCACATGCATCCCTAAATGTTATGGGAATTGTTTCAACTGAGTCAACAAGTGAAATAATCTCTGACGGTCCTGTTATTCTTATTGTCGGAGGAATAACCTTTATCTGTCCGCTAACAATGCAATTTTTTTCATTAATTAAATTGTATTTAATTTTTACCGGAACTTCTTTAGATGGATAGGATACGTAAGAAACAGTCAGCGTATCATTAGGGATATTTTTAATTGAAATACCTGCAGGCAAAACATTTGCAACAGACTTATTTAAAACATCGGGAATTATTCTGAGATAAGTCGTGTCGCCGCGTTTAACAGATTTAAAATCCGATTTGGAGAGATTTATGGTATATGGCTGTTTATAATAGAATTGGATTAATGAAAATCCACGACCATTAACTTCCAGATAAAGAGTATTGGCAGCCTGTTTTTTTTCGGAGCTCGAAAATCCCTCATAATTAATATTAAGAAATACTCCAACAGTATATTCTTGATTTAAATGATTTATTAGCCAAAGCAATCCGGCTAAGGAAATACTTATTAAAAAAAACCTGAACTTATTGTTCATAATACTCAGGTGTTATTTTTCGGCCATATCTTCAGCTTTGAATTCTTGAGCAATTGCATTTTTGTCCATCTTCAACTTACCTTGCCCCTCTGTTTCAATAATTACAGTGGTATCACCAATTTCGATAATTTTACCATGAATACCTCCAATGGTAATTACACGGTCTCCTTTTTTTAAGCCTTGTCTAAATCTTGCAATTTCTTTATTCTTTCTTGACTGAGGTCTGATAAAAAATAACCAAAAAACAACAACAATCAAAAGCAACATTATCATTGTTGACCAACCACCATTTGAGTTACCGTCAGATGATTGCGGAGCCATGAGTAAAATGTAAGCAAAGTTCATATATTTTTAAATTTAGGGTTCAATTACTTTAGCCTTAATAATCAATACTACATCACGTTCAGAGGCATTTGTGCTTATTGTAATGGTTTTATTGTTAAAACCTGTTTTATTTTTACTGTTAAATGCAACTTTTATAACTCCTCCTTCGCCCGGTGCTATAGCGCCTTTGGGATATTCGGGTACGGTACAGCCACATGTTGTGGTATGTGAGGTAATTACCAGATCTTTGTTTCCTATATTAGTGAATTTAAAAGCATATTCAACAACTTCTCCTTCCATGATTTCACCAAAATCGTGTTCCGTTTTTTCAAAGGAAATTTTTGGTCCATTGTCTTTATTTGTGCCATCGGCTGTAGCTTCATTGTGAACTATATCCGAATTTATGCCATTGTTTTTTGAATTCGAACACGATGACAGCATTACAAGTGCAAGAAGAAACAAACTACAATATAAAACAACAGATTTCATCTTATTATGATTTGACTTTTGCAAAATTATAAAAAATATTGCTATTTGCTTTTAATAAACTTGAGTTTAGATTTTGACAACACAAACGTGCATGGAATATTAGTCTTCCGCCAGAACTATCAACATGTCTTCATCTTCAAAACTTATTGTATGCGATTTATTTGGATTCAGTACTATGCCATATGATTTTTCACTATTGTTTGACTCTGACATTTTTCTGTAACCGATTGCAACATGTCCATATTCCGAAGCGGCTGCACAAATCTGATAGAAATTGTATTTTTGCTTAGAATTGACATAATTGTTTATAGGTTTAAAATATATTTCCGATCCATCTGCATCAAGTAAATCATCAATAACCGGCTTTAAATATTTATTTTCGCTAATCATTGAAAGAAGAAGACTTATTATTTTATCGCTTACAATAAAATCATTTTTCCTGCTTATACGAGCCAAATCACTATTTCTTTGGTCAAGCATTTCACTTACTATGTTGGTTTTGTAATTGTTTTTTTGAACAATATCCCTTATATGCAACAAGGATACTAATGTATTTGCATCAGCTTGTTGAATGTTTAGCCCGGGCTCAGCCAATATCATTACATAGTCAATATTCATCAGATTTAAACTTTCCAAAAACTTCCGTGATGTCAGATCTCCGTGCTTAATACTGATATTTAAATCATTTGAATTACAACTTTCTAATTCATTATTCAAATACTCCTGAATATATATGGTAAGTTCCGAACCGGCAGGGAAATAATTGGCAAGTTCCCTTATTATTAGCTTAATTCTGGGACTATATCCTAAGATTATTGTCTTAATTGGAAGATTTGAATGCTTATTGACTAAGTTGGGTTTTATGAAATTAAGCGCGTTTTCAGGCTTGCCGTCTGCAATAACGGTATCATCATCTTCAGATATTGCAATAACTTTGTCGTTGGGTTTAAACACATAGTTCATTGACGGATTAACTATTGTATTGCCGTCTTCCGTTTGAACACCAATTATTGAACTTGTTTCATACATCAATATAACTTGCTTGAATTCTTTTCCGCAAACTATAGGTTCATGCGCAAAATAAATTTCATCACCTTCAAATTTTAATAAATCTTCTATAACCACACTTAGACCCGGCTGATGCGCAATCTGAACTGTTAAGCGAGCCATAACTTCAGAAAGATTTAAAACACTTATTTCATCTTTTGCAACTAAATTAAGCACCTCCAGTGTTTTATCATCAAATATTTCGGCCACAATATTGAATTTGTCTTTTTTTCTTTCTGGATTATTTATAATTGCCAAAGCAATTTTTATAACATACAAATCGTGCATGGTTTCATTGTCCGATGGTAAAATAATGATAGATTTTGCCTCATTATAATTCACCATCTCCAAATCTGTGTTTTCAAGCGGGTCTCCAGAACGAGTAATTATTCTTGTGTTGTATGTATTAGAAACTAAGCTTTTAATTTCATCTTCCATTTCAGATTTTTCCATTTCTGAAAGAATGACTATACGGGGATTTTTTTGATTCTGATTGGCTATTACAAGTTCATTTAAAACAGTGAAAATCATTTTAGACCATCCAAGTATTAATGTATGCCCCGATTCTATAACTTTTGATCTGCCTTTTTGTAGTTCATTTAGTTTCTGGTCAAATCCTGCCGAAATGATACCAATTAAAGCCGATACTATAAAAACACCACCCAGTGTTACAATTAGCATAATTATTCTAAAGCCCCAACCCGAATCTCCCCCCCATAGTGCCGGCATCCAATGTGCGCATTAATGATTGCCATAATGCTTCAATAAAACTCATGTGTTCCATTTCCTCCGGAACTATTCCGAATGCTGCAATAAATAAACCAGCCAAAATAACCAGGAGCAATGTTGCAACTGCCAGCCAAAATATTACTGCCAGTGGCCCGCGCGACATCATCATGTCAAAGCGATATTTCAGTTTGTCCATTAATGTAAATTTTTTCATGACAAATTTATTTTCGAATTAACAGTGCTACATTTTCTACATGATGTGTGTGTGGAAACATGTCAAAAGGATGAATTTCGGCTACCCGATATTGTTCTTGCATCAGCGCAATGTCTCTGGCTTGCGTTGCGGGATTACAACTAACGTAAATTACTTTTTCAGGCTTAGCATTTAAAATTTGAGTTATTACATCGTTGTGCATACCCGATCTTGGCGGATCAGTTATGATAACATCAGGATACCCGTGTTTTGTCATAAATTCAGGTGTGAGCGTTTTTGCAATATCTCCACAAATAAATTCAGCATTTGAAATATTATTATTTTTTGCATTTTCCTTGGCGTCTTCAATTGCCTGTGGCACATATTCAATCCCAACAACCTTTGCCGCATTTGGCGCTATAAAGAGCGCTATGGTACCTGTACCTGTATATAAATCATAGACGATTTCAGATTTTTGCAAATCAGCTAACTGCCGGACCAGGCTGTACATTTTGTATGCCTGAGGAACATTAACCTGATAAAATGATAACGGACCCACATTAAATTTCAAATGCTCCATGGTTTCGGTATATGTGGCATCGCCACAATACACATTAAAATCCAGATCGTTTAATGAGTCGTTGCATTTGTTGTTAACAATATAAATCCATGATTTCACATCGCTAAGCTCTTTTTTCAGCGCATCTAAATAATCAGAAATTTGCTTCTTGTCATCATATCCTACTATCAATGTTACCATCCAATGTCCCGATGAGCTGTTCCTGATTATTAAATTTCGTAAAAAGCCCTCTTGGCTTTTACGATTGTAGAATGACAGATTTTGTTCTAATGCAATTTTCAATGCAGTATTCCTAATAACATTCATATAGTCATGTTGCAGGAAACAACGAGTTACATTAAAAATTTTATCGTATCTTCCGGGTAGATGAAAGCCAAGACCACGTAATTCTTGTATTTGATTGCCCTGTTCAGATTCCAGTAACCAGCGCTTATCGGTAAAAGTAAATTCCAACTTGTTTCTGTAATGAAACTGATTTGGCGAAGCAACAATTGGAAATACCTTTTCAATACTTAAATTACCCAGCCTTTCCAAATTGTCGGTTACATGTTTTTGTTTTAAGTCCAGCTGCGATTCGTACTTCATGTGTTGCCAGCGACATCCGCCGCATAAAGTGAAATGAGAACATAATGGTTCTATACGGCTATCACCGGGCTTATGTATTTTTCTTATAAATCCCTCAGAGTATTTTTTTTTGCTTCTTACAAGCATTATGTCTGCCACATCGCCAGGAACGGCAAAGGGAACGAATATCACTTTGCCTTCGTTATATCCGATACATACACCTTCCGAAGCTGTATCGACAATTTCAAGATTTTCAATTATTTGCCCATAAACTTTTGTTTTGGAACTCATAATCAGGCAAAATTTGATTTAAGTAATTTAATCAGTTCGGATTTATTTATATTTTTCTGTATTAAGCCGTGCTGTACATAAGAAACATGACCTGATTGCTCCGAAACTATAATGGCAATTGCATCACTTAACTCTGTTATTCCAATAGCTGATCTGTGGCGTAAGCCAAGTTCTTCGGGAATATCTTTTCTGCCCGATACCGGAAGAATGCATCGCGCGGCAACTATTTGATTTCGTCTAATAATTAGGGCACCATCATGAAGTGGAGAATTCTTAAAAAAAATAGTTTTTATTAATTCGTGTTGCACTTGAGCTTGAAACACAGCTCCAGTAGCAACAGTTTCCTTTAATTCGTTTTTCAACGACAATATAATCAATGCACCAGTTTTATCTTCGCTCATTTCAAAACAGGCTTCAACTACCTCATCTATATCAAGAGAAATTCTACTGGCATCATTTACCTTCCAAAAAAGGAAACGACGACTACGGTTTGTTAATATGTTTTGAGAGCCTAAAATGGTAAGAAACTTTCTGATTTCTTGTTGAAACACTATAACCAAGGCTAACACTCCAACACTGATAAATGCCCCGAAAATTTCACTCAAAAGATGCATGCCGCTTAAATCAACAAGCTTCCATAATATATATACCAGCACAATACCAATACCCACATATACGGCGTTAGTACCCCGAATCAGCATATAAAACTCATAAAGCAAATAGCCGACAATCAGAATATCTATTGCATCAATCCATCTGAAATGGAACAGCTCGTTTATAAACAGGAGCATTGTTTTTTTTACAAAAATACAAATTTATAACAATGATAATATAGCTTTTTATTGTATCTGTTTTACAATAAAAACTCAAGCAGTTGTTAAATTAATAGTTTAAAATCTTGGCAAAGTCACTAAACAACGACACAAAAAGCTTCAATCTTTTATAAAACTACTTTTAAAGACAGCGGTTTCATCAATAATTGAGATATAGTACAGTCCGGGACTTAATGCTTTTACATCTAGTGATAAAGAACTTCCTGAAAGATTTTCATTTTTGTAAACTATTTGCCCGAAAGAGTTATAAATCAGAATTAAAGCATTGGAAAAGCTTTCTCCATTTTTAATATACAACTTATTATAGCAGGGATTAGGATAGATGTTTATGGATATATTCAATTCGGAAACCCCTACTGAACAGGGAGATGTGCAATATGTAATTGTACTTGCCACAGTTCCTTCTTGTAAATCTATATTACCTCCGCTTTGATCGCAAAAATCAAAATCGCCATTCATTATTCCATTGTTCCATGTGTTGTTTACAACGCACCAGTTACCTGAGCCATCAATAGTGCTGCCGTTATGCCAATCGTTTCCGACATTAATTTGCCCGTTATTTGTCAGTATTGCAGGGCTGGTGATTGTATCAACATTGGAAAAGTCGTGTGCGATATTTATTACTGCATTATTTTCATTTAAAAATGTTTTTGAATTACAAAAATCATTGCTGTTAATATTGCCGTAATTTATTACTGTATCGGCATTAAGTAAATTTATGGCATCAATTTGCCCTTTGTTCGTAAGCTTTCCGTCAGCAGCAATCATGAATTGGGCGGCATTAATATTTGCATTTACATTGTTTGTAATAATGGCATTTGCCAGCAGACTATCTGCAACAACAGAGCCATTGTTAACAATATCGCCTCCAAATAATGCAATTCGTGAAACATTTAGTGTGCCGTTAACTGTTAGGGATGCATTGCCGGAAGGATAATTAATGGCAATAAACCGCATTGGGTTATTACTTGTTAAAGCACCTGATGCACCGATTGTAATTGATCCTGATGAATGGGCATAGTCAATATCAAGATTAACAGTGTGGTTTATTATTACAGTACCACTGCCGGTAGGTGGAACTCCACCCCATGTTGTAGGGTTGGAAAAGTCTCCCGACATTATTGTGGTTTGAGCATTAATTTGGTTTAAATTAACTATCAGTAAACCCACAAAAAAAAATAAAAATTTTCTCATATTGGTTTGTCAGAATTTTAAGTGCTGACTCTGCACTTTTTAATTGAATAAAAATTTTAAGTTTGGATAAAATATAAATGATTAAGTTTAATAGTTAAACAAATAATGTTTTAACAATTCTTTGACTTTATCAGAATGAACATAATCTCTGTAATTATTATTGTATTAATGAAGGTGTAAAAAGGAATCTGAATTATTATTTTTATCTTTGCAAACTTAAAATTATCCACATGAGACATATAATTACTTTTGTTTTTTTGCTTGTTTTTCAAATGGTTCTGTTTGCTCAGATAGATATTTTAGACATGCAAAACAGTAAGCATCCGGATTTTAAAGCTAAATCCGATATTTTTTTCAAATCTGATTTTGATAAATATGAAAAAGAATTAAATCAGGTTCCTTTTTCCAACACAAAGCCATCAGAGTCTTATTTTAATTATAAAAACACCAAGAACGAAATAGTTATTGGTAACGGAACTTTAACATCGGAGAGATATCCTATTTATCCTTATTATGTATATTCTTATTCTCAGAGTATTTATTTGGCTGAGGAAATTGGTTCCCCCGGCACAATAACAAAGATAAAGTATTTCTTTGCAGGTTCTTCATTACCTAAGTCCGAGCGATGGGCAGTTTATATGGGTAATACCAGTAAGTCAATTATATCCGATAATGATGACTGGGTTCCGGTATCGCAAATGACGCAGGTGTTTAATGGCGTTATTTCATGGGCGGCTAATAGCTGGATAGAAATTACTCTTTCAACGCCATTTAACTATAATGGTTATGATAATCTTGTTATTGCTGTTAATGAATATCAATGGGGTTTTGATGGTTCTGGAGATAGGTTTTATAATACTCAGGTTTCGACCACAAGAAGTATGATTCATTATGAAGATAATTTTGAAATTTATCCAAGTAATCCACCTATTGCCGATAACATCCAAAATGTTATTCCAAATATTATTCTTACAATGACGCCGGCAACTTTACTTAATCATGATTTGGCTTTGGGTCCAATATCGGATATTTCGGGTTTTGTCGGAACAAACGATACTCTGAAACCAAAAGTTAAAATTTTTAATTTGGGACAAAATGATGAAACAACATATAGTGTAAATTTTAAAATCGTTGACCAAAATAATTATGAATTATACAACGAAACCATAAATAATCCACCGGCAATAAATTCTTTATCTAATGTTGATATTAGCTTTCCGTATTGGATTGCCGATCCTAAAGGCTCATATACATGTGTTGCAACTGTAAGTTTGGCCACAGATAACGATAATAGCAACAATGGTAAAAGTATAGATTTGGAGGTGGTTGATGTAATAAAAGCTTTTGCATGGGACGTTTATCATAATTTGGCACCAAATATTACAACACTAGGACCCATCAACGTTTTTTTGCCAATAGGAAAACTATCACAAATTGCTGAAAACACTTCAGATGTAATTGTGGCAGCCGACTATGTTTTGGATGAAATTTACGGAACGCTGTATAATAGTTCACCTAATCCTTATTCAATAGTAAAAATCGATCCTGTTACTGGAACAATAACGAATATAGGCGGAGGCGCTCCCGGCCTTAGCGGTTTAGCATATGATATTACTTCGGGTACAACTTATGCAATGGATTTGTCAGGTGTATTATATACAGTTGACCTAACTACCGGTAATACAACTTTAATAGGAGGGAATTATCCGGATTGTGTCGGATTAGCTTGCAGTCCAACAGGAATTCTCTATGCGATTTCATATGGCTCTGATAATTTAGCTGTTATTGATAAAACTACCGGAGCCGCCACCATTGTTGGTCCGCTTGGTGTTGATATATTTAATGCGCAAGGTATAGCTTACGACAGAAATAACAATATTTTATATGGAACTCTTTTTAAATCTTCTTACATTGGTGGTTTATATTCAATTGATATTAATACCGGCACAGCTACTTTAATTAAAAATATTTTTGATGAGATAATAGGATTTGCAATACCATATTTTTATGGAGGTGCAAATATTACGTTTAACGTAACAGATGATAATTCTCAGCCTATTTCTTATGCTTCTGTAAACATTGATGCCAGAAACTTTTTATCAAATATTTCGGGCTCTGCTAGTACATATATTGCCCCGGGTAATTATAATTTTTCTGTATCAAAAACAGGATATGCTGATTCAACCGGCAACATAACCGTTGTTGAAGGTGCAAATCAGGTTTTAAATATTGTGCTGCATACACCAACTTCTATAAATGAAATTAAAGACAATGTTTTCGTCTATCCGAATCCAAGCTGTGATTTTATTAATGTTAATGCAGTTGGTAAATATAATGCAAAATTGCTTGACATAAACGGCAGAATCGTTTTTGAGCAAAATGCCAATGATAATACACGTCTTAATTTAAGCAATTTGCCAAACGGAGTTTATATGCTTCAGCTGACATTTGAAAAGGATGTAAATACTTTCAAAGTCATTAAGCAATAATTCTATAATTTGATTTTTTAAAAGACTATTTCATTTACGAGATAGTCTTTTTTTTATTTATATTTTTAAAACAATAAAAAAATCGGCTTCTATTTATTTAGAAGCCGAATAACTTTTACGGTGAAATACTTAAAGATAGTTTTGGAATTATTTAATTGCTTGTGCTCCAACTCCATCAATAGCTCCAAAAAGTTCTACTGCTTTTTTATAAGGATAAGCATTGCCATACATTGATACAAAATTGCTTTCTGTTCCTCTTTGATTCATTCCCATAGCAGAACGGAAAAGGTTTTCCGAAGAGTTTGGGTTATGAGTTAATGACGAAGAATTTTCAATGCTTAAAAATGCTTTTAAATAAGCCTGATCGATAACTTTACTCATTTTCTTAATTTCATTTTCGTTCATTTCTCTGTTATTATCGGCTATTGCTAATTGATCAACATCTTCGAACTGCTTGGCAAAAATCCTTAAAAATTTTCCGCCGCCTGATGGCAATGTAATATCAGCTTCGATATTGCTAAAAAATAAATTATTGTACGCCGATGTTTTTCTTTGGGCTTCTTTTGTTTTATCTGCATCAATATATGTTCTGTCAAGAGCAGCAAAGTCATTACATCCAAAAATATTATTATAAACATTTGCATTTATTCCTGTCATGTATCTAAATCCATATCCCATATCTTTATCTGCTGCAACCCAGTCTCTTCTCCATGTAAAAAGTACTGTATTATGATGAAAATCAACAATTGCCTCGCCGGGCTTTTGGTTCATGCTTCTTATTTCGCATGCTGCCATTCTATTAGAAACAAATACATTATTATAAATCTCCCATTTTCCACCAATGTTTCCCATCTGAATTCCAAAATGAGCTCCATTTACCAGCATACAATTGCGTATTATAACATTACCTTCTACATCACCATGAATAAGCTGGTTTGAAACGGTTTTATCTCCTCGCATACTTGGTTGGGAAATATTCATGGCAGGTGGATTTAACAATCCTGTTTCCAAGCCTTTGGGAGCTTGAAACTTCCCTGTGGCGCTTAAAGACACATATCTGTTCATTTGTCCCTTGTCAAGCAAAAACCCATCTATCAACACTTTGCCATCACGTTTACCCTTTACATAAATATCTAATAACCCATAATTGCTGTTTGTTGCTGCAGCTTCAGGACCAGGCTGAATGCTTGTTATATATTTTAGCGGATTGCGTTCCGAAAAATCCTCGGAGTATCCGCCAACAAGCATTACATATTTTTTTATTGAAACGTAACCTGCATCAAGTTTTCCTAAATAGTTGCCTTCTGCTACACAGATCAAAGCTCCTTCGGGTGCTTCATCTATTGCTTTTTGCAAATCCTTAAACGGCGCGTCTTTGCTTCCGCTGTTTCTGTTGTTGCCTTTTGGCGAAACATAAAGCGTTGCCGTGCCATCCGGCACATCATCAAGTTTAACATTAATTGAAGCTCCCCCCTTTAATGCTTTAACAGCAAAGTCGTTTACTTGGGATGCATTTGCACCAATAATACTACCAAAAAGGAAAATTGATAGAATAAATAATGTTTTTTTCATAACAGTTTCAGTTTTTGTTTAATTTTTTGTTAAAAAAATCTGCGATTGCATAAATCATGCCATTTTAAATTTGAAGCTAAAATAATAAAATTTAATATAAAATTAACAAAAACAGGTAATTTAATTTTCATTTTGATAAAATTAAATAAGCATTATAAACCAATAATATTTTAAACATTATTTTTGCAAAAATTTTATTGGCATGAAAAACTTTATCGAGGAACTATCGTGGCGAGGCATGATTCATGATATGATGCCGGGTGTTGACGAATATTTAAGAGAGGGGATGGGCTTGGCTTATGTAGGAATTGACCCTACGGCTGATTCTTTGCATATAGGTCATTTGGTCTCGGTAATGATGCTAAAACATTTTCAAATTTGCGGACATAAGCCAATAGTATTGGTGGGTGGTGCAACGGGGATGATAGGTGATCCGTCAGGGAAAAGTGAAGAGCGTAATTTACTTGATGAACAGACTTTAAGGTCGAATCAGGAAAAATTAAAAGCACAATTAATGCGGTTTCTTGATTTCTCAGAATCTTGCAATAATGCCGCTGTAATGGTTAATAATTATGACTGGATGAAAGAACACAGTTTTTTGTCATTTATTCGTGATATAGGCAAGCATATTACGGTTAATTATATGATGGCAAAAGATAGTGTAAAAAAGCGTTTAAGCGGTGAAGCAGGCGAAGGCATGTCTTTTACTGAATTCTCGTATCAACTGGTTCAGGGTTATGACTTTTTGTGGTTATATCAGAATTATAACTGCAAATTACAGATGGGTGGTAGCGATCAGTGGGGTAATATTACAACCGGGACAGAATTAATCAGGCGTAAAACAGGTGGCAATGCTTATGCATTAACTTGCCCTTTAATCACAAAATCGGATGGTGGCAAATTTGGCAAAACGGAAAAAGGTAATGTCTGGCTTGATTCAAATAAAACTTCTCCGTATGCATTTTATCAGTTCTGGCTGAATACTTCCGATGCAGATGCAGAAAAATATATAAAAATTTTTACATTGCTTGGCAAAGAAGAAGTTGAGTCATTGATTGAGTCACATCAAAAAGAGCCACATTTAAGATTATTGCAAAAAAGACTGGCAAAAGAACTTACCATATTTATACATTCTGAACAAGATTATCAATCTGCGGTTGATGCAAGTGAAATTCTTTTCGGCAAAGGCACAACAGAAACTCTTGCAAAATTGCCTGAATCTTTATTTTTGTCAGTATTCGAAGGTGTGCCACAAATTGAAATTGAATCCTCGGTAATTAAAAACGGATTCCCTGCTATAGAATTTCTTTCTGATGCAACGGGCATATTTTCTTCGCGTGGCGAAGCACGAAGAATGATTAAAGATAACGGAGTTGCCATTAATAAAGAAAAGATTTCGGAAGAATTTGTTATTAATCCTTCGTTATTATTGAACAACAAATATATATTAATTCAAAAAGGGAAAAAGAATTACTACCTGATAATTGCTGTTTAACGCCACATTAAATGTTGAACGTATATCTTTGCCTTAATTGCTTATATTAAAATATAAACAAGCAGTTAAACAGTTTTAAATCCATTTCCAGTCTTTTTTATCATAAACCGACTTGCCTGATTTTAACGCAAGTTGTTTTATGAAGTCATCCCACACGTTACGACCTACCTCGCGTCCAATTGGTAATATTGCTACTGTGCCAATATCAAAAATAATTAAATAATGCGAGCCTAAATCATTAATTTCGCTTATGGAGGTAAATTTTATTGTCCGCTGACCTTGTGGTGCTGTTAATTGCAAATCATTGACCAATATTTCTATTCCTAATTGCTTGTCAAGGTTTTCGGCATATTTTTCTTTTATCTCTTTTAAAAACTGTTTTTTGATAAATATGCGTGTGTATATTGGGTAAACAAAAAACCACAATATTGCAAATGCTGCTAAAATAAAAGCACCTGCCCAAACTTTTTCAACCGCAAAATAAATCCCTATGGCGAGAAACACGATTGGCCAAATAATACGCGCCACCATGCGTTTAGCTTTCATTTGTTTTGAACGCGAAGCTGTATATAATTGGAATTTAAGATAGTCTTCCGCATTTAGTTTATAATTTACTTTCATATTTCATAATATTAGATTAATCAAAATTAGTAATTTCAGAGCAAAAAGAATCAAAAAAATATTGAGCTGATATAATTAATATCATATTAAATCATTTAACCCACTAAGGCATTACTCTAATATTCCGTACGATGGCCATAAAACAGCCGGATTTCCGTTGCGAACCCCAACATATGCCTGTTTTACGAAAAGTACGGTGTTATCTTCTATATTTAGCGAAGAAAAAATCTCCATATTTTTAGTCGTGTTTTTAACATGGGGCAGAGAAATACTCGAAGAAACCGGTATCCACAAATCATGTGGCATTAGCTTGCCATTTATATTGGTTTCGGAAATCTTTATAATGTCGGAATTCGACTTTAACATTAAACTCCATTTTGCATTTCCGGTAAAATTATCCGGCAAATAAACCCATATTATTGCATCAATAATATTTGATGGTGATTTAATAAATCCATCGGAATTAATTGAACAAGATAGAGTATTGTCGGTATTTCCGCTTGCTTTAAGTACTTGTTCAGAATTTAAGGTGTCTTTTAAAACAGATGCGTTATCAAAATTCCATTCTGTGCCATAATTGTTTATGAAATCACAAAGACTGCCACTTAAATAGTTTCTGTAATGCGGTTCTCCACGTTGTTTTATTATGCATGCACCTTGAGAGTAATTGGTTTCCTGAATTGTGATAGGAAAATATTCATGAACTATTGAATACAGACAAGAATAAGCGTTGCATGATTCTGCTATTATTGCATAATTACACGAACTGTCATTAAGTAATTCATAAAGTTTTGTTTTATTATCAATTGTTTCTTTATTAACTACTTTTAAATCATTATGCAACTTGAATTTATTATTGTATAATTCTGCAATTTCATCGTTGTAAGTGTATATAACCAAAATGGAATCAACTGGATGTGTTTGAGTAAAGGCCTTTATTTCTTTAGCATTTTGTTCGTAAAACGAACGGTAAAAATAGTGATAATGCCCACGACTAAAAATTAATGTGTGAATAAGTACCAACGACCATAATATTGTGATTGTAACCGCGCGTTTTATGCTCAATTTCTCAAAAGTGCTGAATGATAAAACAATTAGTATTGGAAATGAAAACAATAAAACTGCAAATTTATTTTCCGAAGAAAAATTTTCATTTAGCAACAATGTTGCAAAAAGCGATATAACAACAAGAATTAATAAAATTAAATGCCTTTTGCGCAGATAAATTTTCTTGCAAATTATCGAACTGCATAATCCGTATAATATAATTGAAGCAAAGAAAATGGCACAAACCCAAGAAAAACCTAAAAAATATTTTGAAAAATCTAAAAAGTAAAAAATATTAACTGAAAGTACTATTGTGTTAATAAAAGCCTTGTCGAATTGATAAAAACAAATATAAATGTATGGGATTAAAGCTGTTATAATTAATATACCTGCCAAAACATAGTTTTTTAAATCCTTTTTATTTAAAATAAAAAAACCTATAATTATTATCGGTAATATTAATACTAATGAGAAAATATGATTGTATGCCGATAAAATTGCACCGGTAACAAACAATAAAAAATTATATCTGTAGTGTTCAGTATTAAACAAAACAATTCTCGACCAGCCCAAAAGCATAATCAAAATAAAAAGCATTCCGCTTGAATATGGCAAAGATAATTGGCTGTATGAAAGGGGGAATTGCATAAAGGCAATTGTTGTGGCTGAAAGCATGCCAACTGCCGGCGAAAACCATTCCCGCCCGATTTTCCAGGTTAAATAAGCGGATGCAATTCCGGCCAAAATAAAGGGAAGTTTAAGCCATCCTTCGTTAAATCCAACAAGTTTAAACATATAAAACCGTAAAAAATCCAGCCCTAATGAGACAGATTTAGATTGTATCGAATTAATTGCAAAATCTTTAAAAGACAAATTCTTTAAACCTAAATAAAAATTAAGTTCGTCAACACTGAAAGGAATATGAAATAAATCGAACAATCTTAATGCAGAAGCTGCAATTATGATAATTAGAATTAGAAGTTTAATGCCGCGTGTTACTCTCATTTGTTTGTTTTTTTCTTATACTCCAAATGATTAATTACCGGATTGGCATATTGGATTAAAATAAAATATAGCTCATCTTTGTTTAATCCAACACTATTTAACTGATTTAAAAAATAGTCTTCTATTTCCAAGTATTTATTTTGTGAAACTTCAAAAGTATTTGTTTTTGTAAGCAAATTATAAGCTATTTTGTTTGTGTCAAAAAACCTATAATTTGCATAAATTTCATCGTCAATATATTCGGCTATTATGGCACTTTGTTTTCTTGAACAACTTTCATTATTTTCTGACAGCCGTGCATTGATAGGTTTTGAATAATGAAAATTTACTTTTCCTTTATTTCCTTTTATGCCGGTTATCATGTTTTTTAAATCGTCCTGCGGAGTTTTAATATAGGTTTTACCTAGGAACTTTGTATGTAGTTCCAGTGCTTTATATCCATCACAAGGATCGTATTCATACGAAATTGAAACCGGACTTATATTATACGGCAGAAGAGATTGTCGCAAATCTTTTGTTTCACCCGACATCCCCAGCATGCGGATTAGGCTTTCCTGTGTTTTGTCATTGCCGTCTTTTGCTCTTCCTTCGCGTTGCGCAATCCATATATGGCTTTTTCTTTCAACAATGCTATGCCTAATATATTCGGAAAGGAGTAACGAACTTGCCAATAATTCCCTGTTTGATAAAGATCTTCTAACAATAAAAGATTTATTTAGTTTTACAAATAATTCAATCCATGGCTTAACAAGCAAATTGTCGCCAATAGCAATTTCTACAGTCGGGATGTTGTTTAAATGTAACCCCAAATCCACAAGCGACGGGTCCAAAACAATATCCCTATGGTTTGATATAAATAAAGAAGGCTTGTCCGATTCAATATTTTCGGTACCGCTGAAATTGAGTTCGCTTATTGAGGAGTCTATTATTCCCTGTAAAATTGGTTTTATAAATACAACTTGAAATTCATCAATGGTGTTGATATCATTAAGTTTGTTAATAAAATATGAATATTTGTCCTGATAAAAAAACTTAAGAACCGAAACAAACTCTTCTTCTTTTATTAGTTGTTCGAAAGCATATTTGACTTCGTCATTTCTAAAAGGACGGATATCGTTAAATTTTTCCATAGTACTTCAAAATGCAAAAATAGGCAAAAAGAATAAAAGCAATTTTAAGCTTAAAATAATTTGAATTTTAAATATTAAAAAACTGTATTTTTGTTTAAAATAAATTAGCATGCAAAAAGCCTTTTACGCATTTTTATTTTTTATTAGCATAATTATTACGAATTCATATTCACAAAGCAATATTAGGTTTTCATTGCCAAAGGATTGTACATCTGACGATTACATGAAGGGCAGGGTTATAGTGAAATTTAAATCGGATATTATAGACAGAGAAAAAAACACTGAATTTTTATTGCTTTTATCAGAACTTAAGGCCGATAGTTTTTTTCAAAAATTTCCATTTAGCCCTATACCGGAAAAACCTGAAAACGAATATGGTTTGCCATTAGTTGATATATCAGGGATTTATGAAATATGCTTTAAACCTGAAACCTCAATTGAATATTTAATAAACAGAATAATCGGTTCGGGATTATTTGAATATGCATATCCGCATTACATTGAAAAATTGCTTTATGTCCCTTCTGATCCAAATGTAGTTAATCAGTATTATTTGGCAAAAATCAAGGCCTATCAGGCGTGGGATATTTGTAAAAGCGATACCAACAGAGTAATTGCCATAACAGATACGGGCATAGAATTTAATCACCCTGATTTAGCAGGAGCGGTAAAATATAATTATGACGACCCCATAGACGGAATAGATAATGACAATGATGGATATATTGACAATTTCAGAGGTTGGGATTTGGGATCTTGGGATAATAATCCTCAATATGGACCAATTGGTCATGGAATTCATGTATCTGGAATTGCAGGGGCTGTAACTGATAACAATTTTGGAATGGCCGGGGTAGGATTTAAAAGCAAAATATTGCCTATTAAAGTTGATAATCAATATGGTAATCTTGTGGCAACTTACGAAAGTATTATTTATGCTGCCGACCACGGTGCCAATGTAATAAATTGCTCATGGGGCAGTACTTATTCCGAATCATTATATGGACAAGACATTGTGAATTATGCAACTTATAATCGTAATGCATTAGTGGTGGCAGCCTGCGGAAATGCAAATAACTCCAGTTTTTATTATCCGGCCTCATATGATAATGTTTTGAGTGTGGCAGGTACCGATATAAACGATTATAAATATTCAAATAGCAGCTATGGGTATAAAGTTGACATAAGTGCACCAGGCACTGCCATTTATTCTACATGGTCAGGTGCATCGTTTATTTCATCAAGCGGCACATCCATGGCATCTCCTGTTGTTGCAGGTGCCGCCGCGCTTGTTTCGTCATGGTATCCGCAATACAGTATGATTCAAATTGCTGAGATTTTGCGTAATTCAGCTGATATAATTGATACTATTTCGGCAAACGCCAATTATAATAAAAAATTAGGCAAGGGGAGATTAAACATGTATAAAGCTTTGACTGAGCCCACTAAGCCGGCTGTCAGACTTGTTAAGTGGTCAGTTACCGACAGCTTGGATATGGTTTTTAATCAGGGAGACACATTGTATATTAATGCAAAAGTTGTAAATTTTCTTGATACATCTTCATCTATGCTGTATGCAAAGTTGGAATGTTTAATACCTGAGGTTCAGTTAATTGACTCCATGTGGAATATCGGTGTGTTAAATACTATGCAATCAGCTGATAATTATAGTAATGCGTTTAAAGTTAAACTATTGAATGTTAAGCCTAGTACAAACGTCCCTTTTTTAATACATTTCTATGATAGTTCCTGGAGTTCTTATGATTACATGAACGTTAATGTTAATAAAGATTATAACACTTTAGACACAAATAAACTTAGTGTAACAGTAACAAGTCATGGAAATTTTGCATTTAATAATTTATCAAACTTAAGTCAAGGAGATGGATTTAGATATAGTTATGGCCCAAATATGGTATCAGGGTTTGGTTTAATGTGTGGTACTGATGCATTTCATGTTTCAGATAATCTATATAGTATTGTTAATCCTGTTGACAGTGATTTTGTTGCAAAAAATTTTGTTTATTATCTTAACCCTTCACCATTTGGAGACCAATGCTTATTTTCGCAATATAGTGACAAGGGCGCAAAACCTTTAGCACAAATGCATATAAATATTAAACAATGGACATATGCATGGGATACTCCTGAAGATGATAGTTATTTTATTGTTAAATATAAAATCACGAATGATTCAAATATTTCGTTAAACAATTTTCATATTGGACTTTTTGCTGACTGGGATATTGTTAATTATGCCGAGAATAGATGTTGGTTCGATCAAAATTCCGATGCCATACTTGCTACTCATATAGATTCATCTTTATTTACGGCCATGGCTTTGCTTTCTCAATATCCAAGTTTTCATTACGCGCTCGACATGGATGGGTTTAATGGCAGTATTACTGTTGATGACGGGTTTTCCAAGGCCGAAAAATTTATTATATTAAGTAATAACAGAATGTTTGCTGGATCTGATTTCAGAGGAAATGATATTGCTGCTTGCATAAGTTCAGGGCCTCATAGTATTGCGCCAAATGACACACTGGAGATTGATTTTGTAATAGCTGCAGGTTTTAATAAAGAAGAAATCAAAAATACACTTAATCGGGCCAGAGAAAAATATTCTGGTTCAAACTCAGGATTTAATAATGATGAAAATGAAAAAATATTGTTATTCCCAAATCCGGCTAACGAAAAGCTATATTATCAAACAAATAATGATGAAGATGTTTTTGAAATAATTATAAGCGACATGTCGGGCAAATTATGCTATAAGATCAGACAGGATGATAATCAGGGCTTTGTAGATATTTCGTTTTTGCCTCAGGGGCATTATTCCATTACTTTTTTAGGTAAAAAGCATTGCCAGACAATGAAATTTGCTGTAATAAGATGACAAATATTCAAAAAGAAATTCGCAAAAACTGGAATATACTAATTCCTTATTATTTTAATACATTAAGTGATTTTGCCTTACAGGAAGGAATAGCACTAAGTAAGGCTTTTGGTGCGGGCATTGTATTATTTCACTGTAATCCTGATGAATCAGTAAAAACACGTTTAGCCGAAAAAGCCGGGCATATTATTGCCATGCATGGTATTAAAACGGAGTGTTTTATCCCAAGTGGTAATCAGGCAGAATTGATGTTTGCCCTTGCTCATAAAACCGAATCTATTCTTATAGTTATTGGTCATGACAATAGGCAATCTTCAATAAACCTATCTCTGAAAAAAACGTTGCGTATGATGCGTCAATCGAGAACGCCATTTTTAATGGTGACTGAAGGTATTCATAACAAATCATTTCGGGATATTGTTTATTGTATGGGATATAATAAAACGGAAAAAGAAAAAATATTATGGGCATCTTATTTTGGTCGTATATGCAATAGTAAAATTCATATAGTTAAACCAAAAGCTTCGGATCAGTTTTTCAAAACCGGAATACGTTCAAATCTGCAGGCAATGGACAAACTGTATAATACAGTAGATGTTGATTTCAAAATGGTCTTGGCAGAAGAAAATATTCATCATGCCACAAATGCGGCGTTGAAGTATAGCAACAGCATTCAGGCAGGAGCTTTTATAATATTAACAACATTAAGGCCCGATATTTTTGATTTTTTTGGAGGCTCAGATGATTTAATTGCAATAAAAAATAAATTTTCGATACCTGTATTATGCATTAATCCCCGTGATGATTTATATGTTTTATGCAATTAATCAAAATAGCCGTTAACTGAGTTAATTTCAACCACAACTGATTTTTAATTAAAATACTTATTTTTTTAATCAGTATTTCTTTTTTTACATTGAAAAAGTTTTAATTTTGCAGCCTAACAAAAAAAGAAAGTTTTATGAAACTGAAACTTATTATTCAGATACTTTTAGGTGTAGCTGTGCTTGCATTGATTTATTTTATTTATACAGGAATAATGGCGCCTGTTAAATTCAATAATGAGATGAACTCGCGAAAACAAATTGTGATACAAAAAATGAAAGATATTAGAACCATTCAATCCATGTATTTGTCGATGAATGGCAGATATTGTTCAACATTTGACAGCCTTATAACTTTTGTTAAAGAAGGCAAAATGCCTATAGTAAAACTTACAGCACGTCCTGGTGACTCAACTTTTACTGACCCAATTCGTGATACAGTTGGATTTGTAAGTATTAGCGATTCTTTATTCAGCAAAAGAACTGATTTTAATCTTGAAACTATTGCCCGTATTCCATTTTCAAATTCCGATAACTCTGAGTATCAAAATTTTGAGATGAAAGTGGCGGTTATCAACAGAGGCAATGTCCCGGTTAATGTAATTGAAGTTTTTGCAGCCAATAAATTTTACTTGAGAGGTTTAGATTTAAATAAATTCAATGTAGATCCCGAAGACGGCCTTCGTTTTGGATCGATGACGGAACCTACAACTGACGGGAACTGGGAATAATGAATATATGTTCGGAATACTGCTTTTTGCCTGACGGCGCTGTATTACCTGATGAATCAATAAAAGTCCTCGGAATTCATGCCGAAGGCTTTTATTTTTTAATTCATAAGGATAATGAAGTCTTATATGCCGGTTTGGGTAGTTTTCGAAATGGTATTTCTGAAGAGGCAATAAAAGGTATTTTGAATATTAAACCGTCATGGAAAATATCAGGGTTTGACCGGATTGTAATTCAGCCACTTTCGTTTGCCGCTGTCCCAAATGAGATTTTGCTTGATATAAGCGAAAAGGAATTATTCCAAATGGTTGATGTATTGCCCGATACTTGCCGGATAATTAAAACAAAACTCGATAAATCCGATTCCGGTTTATTGTCTGCATATTATATAGAGGATTTAAATATATTAAGCCAGTTTGTTTTGCATAATAATGAAATTGAGGACGTTGTAGGAACTTGGTTTAATAAATTAAAATCAAACGGCAAAGAGAATATTGCTCATTTGCTTGTTTTTCCTTCATCTTTTGTAATTGCTGTTTTCTCTAAAGAGAAGCTCCATCTGATTAATTCCTTTTCTTATTCTGACAAGAACAGCTTTTTATATTATTTATTAGGAGCCGTAAAATCTTGTAATATAAATCCGGAAAATACGGATTTAATGGTTTGTGGCGAGATAAGTAAATCTTCGATTTTGACAAATGCCGTGGCACCATATTTTTCCGGCATTGATTTTAATTCCATAGAAAATAAATCCAATGAAGAAAGCACTGTTAAAATAACTTCATTATTATATCCTCTTTTTTAATCTAATGCGTATAATTTCAGGAATATTTAAAGGAAGAACTTTTTCTCCTCCAGAGCGAAGTAGCGTAAGACCAACTACCGATATGGCAAAGGAGGGTTTGTTTAATATATTACAGCATAGATCTGTTCTTGAAGGGATTACTGTAATAGACCTCTTTGCCGGCACCGGCTCAATTTCATATGAATTTGTCTCAAGAGGAGCCGAAATTGCTTTTAGTGTGGAAAAAGACGAGGTTATGATTGATTTTATAAAGTCGGTTTCAATTAAACTAAATATTAAAAACATTAAACCGGTCAGAAATGACGTATATAAGTTTTTAACGCTTACAAGCATTAAAGCAGATATCATTTTTGCTGATCCTCCCTATAATGCAATAGGTATTGCTGATATACCTGATATTGTGTTTGATAAAAACTTATTAAATGAAGATGGCTTATTAATTATTGAACACGATAGTCATATTAATTTTTCTTCAAACCCTCATTTTTTCGAAGAAAGAAAGTACGGCAAAGTGCATTTTTCATTTTTTAAATAGAAGTGAAAATTTTAAGCATAACAATGTTTAAGTTAATTTTTATTTAAATAATTTTAAATCATTGCTAATCTGTCACTTGAGTATTTGTTGTAAATTAAATTTAAAAATTCCCACATAGTTGTTAAAACTCCGCAATTTATAATTAAATGTATATTCGTAAATTAAATCACCATATTATTTGACAGAAATCAATTAAAAAATGCTTTTTATTTAGAATGAATATAAATTACAAAATACAGGTAAAAAAAAGATGTAATCATTAGTTAAGTTTTCTTTTGTTTGCTACTTTTGGTAGATTTTTGTATAGAAGTCCTAATTAAAAACATATGAAAGAAAAAATCATCAGTATTATTAAGTCGTTCGATAACGATGCAGGCCGATTGATGGACATCCTTTCTGAAGTGCAGGCTGAATTTGGCTGTGTTTCATGTGAGGCGGTTTCTGTTATTGCCGAACAACTTCGGATTTCAGAAGTTGATGTAAAGCAGACACGTTCATTTTATCACTTTTTTACTTCAGAACCAACTGGTAAGTACGCCATTTATTTAAACAATGCTGTAGTTGCCTGTATGATGGGTATGGAAGAGATAGTGGACGAGTTTGAAAAACAACTTGGCATTAAAATGGGTCAGCGTACAGCCGACAACATGGCCAGCTTGCATTATACTGCTTGTATAGGCATGAGTGATCAAGAACCGGCTGCTATTATTAATGATGTTGTGTTTACATCGTTAACGCGTGACAAGGTAAAGGCTATTGTATCTGATATGAAAGCCGGGAAACCTGTAAAAGACATGGTAAAAGAGACCGGAGACGGGAACAACTCAAACCCATTGATTCATGCCATGGTTAAGAACAATATCAAAAAAGCCGGACCTGTTATTTTCGATGAATATGAATTAGGTTCAGGATTAACAAAGGCATTATCTCTCAATTCCTCATCAGTTATTAGCGAAGTACAGGAGTCCGGACTCAGAGGCCGCGGCGGTGCAGGATTCCCAACAGGGATGAAATGGATGTTTTGCGCAAGAGAGAATGGGGATAAATATGTCCTTTGTAATGCTGATGAAGGTGAGCCGGGTACTTTTAAAGACCGTGTTCTTTTAACAGAAAAAGCAGCCATGATCTTTGAAGGAATGGCTATAGGCGGCTTTGCAATAGGTGCAAAAGAAGGTATTTTATATTTACGTCGTGAATATAAATACTTACAAGCATACTTGGAAGACACTTTGAACAAAATGCGTGAAAAAAATCTTTTGGGCAAAAATATATTAGGAAAGGGATTTGATTTTGATATCAGGATTCAAATAGGTGCCGGAGCTTATGTTTGCGGTGAAGAATCTGCTTTAATTGAATCCGCTGAGGGTAAACGTGGTGAGCCCCACAACAGACCTCCTTTCCCAGCTCAGAAAGGGTATAAAAATAAACCGTCTATTGTAAATAATGTTGAAACTTTTTGTGCGGTATCAAAAATTTTAGCTAAAGGCGGTGCTTGGCACAAAGGTTTAGGTACAGAAGAGTCTGCAGGGGTTAAAGTTTTAAGTATTTCCGGAGATTGCAAAAATCAGGGATTATACGAAATAGAGTGGGGTATGACTATTCAAGAAATGCTTGATATGGTTGGCGCAACTGACGTTCAGGCTGTTCAGGTTGCCGGACCTTCGGGTGTATGCCTCAATCCCGAGCAATTTAATCGCAAAATAGCTCTTGAGGATTTAGCAACGGGAGGATCAATGATTGTAATTGGCAAAAACCGTGATATTTTGAAAGATGTTGTTTTAAATTTCATGGAATTTTTTGCTGATGAGTCGTGTGGTTCATGCGTAACATGTCGTTCATTCAATATGATTTTAAGAAATGCCATTAAAAAAGTTGTTGATGGTAATGCCATTAAAAAGGATGTTGACGACATGGCAGCATGGAGTGAAATCATTAGAAAAACTACACGATGCGGTCTTGGACAAACCTCATCTAACCCAATAGCAACTACCATTAAAAATTTCAAACACTTGTATGACGCACGTGTAAAAGACGTTGAATATGCAAGTTTGTTTGATATGGATTCAGCTATTGTTGAATCTTGTGCTGCTGTTGGTCGTAAACCCGTTGTCCACGAATAATTAAATTTATTTTAAAACCAAAAAGAGAATAACACTATGAGTGATACAATAAAATTCACAATAGACGGCAAAGAGTGTGTTGGCAAAAAAGGCCAATACATTGTTGATGCTGCAGCCGACAATGGCGTTTATATTCCTGTGCTATGTCACATGAGAGATGTTGTTCCCGCAGGATCTTGTCGTATTTGTACCGTTAAAGTTAACGGCAGAAACATGGCAGCTTGCACAACACCTATTGAGGAATCAATGGTAATTGAAAACAATACCGAAGAACTTACTGATATTCGTAAGGCTATTGTTGAAATGTTGTTTGTTGAAGGTAATCATTTTTGTCCTTCTTGCGAAAAGAGTGGCAATTGCGATTTACAAGCTTTAGGATACAAATATCAAATGATGGTTCCACGTTTCCCATATACATTTGAACGTAGGAACATTGAAGCAAGAGCTCCTAAAATTTATCTTGAGCGCAATCGTTGTATTTTTTGCAAACGCTGCATTCGCATGATAAAAGATGAACAAGGCAGAAGCATTTTTGCATTCAAAGGCAGAGGCCAAAATCTTGAAATCAATATTGATTTGGAACTTGCAGCCAATATGTCGGATGAATTGGCTCAAAAAGCTATGGACATTTGCCCTGTAGGCTGTATTCTTAAAAAAGAAGTTGGCTTTATAGATCCTATTGGAAAACGCAAATATGATAAAAAGCCTATCGGATCAGACATTGAATCAATCAATTAATAAGGAGGAATTAAAATGAGTAAACCAATTGTTGCAACTACTTCCTTGGCAGGATGCTTTGGATGTCATATGTCAATTCTTGATATCGATGATAGAATTTTGAAACTCATTGAACTTGTTGAATTCAATAAGTCTCCTATTGATGATATCAAAACATTTACAAAACAATGCGATATAGGCATTATTGAGGGTGGATGCTGTAATAGCGAAAACGTCCATGTCCTTAAGCAGTTTCGCAAAAATTGTAAAATATTAATTTCTTTGGGCGAATGTGCAATTATGGGCGGGTTACCTGCCATGCGCAATGGAATTCCGGTGAAAGAATGTTTGGAAGAAGCATACCTTAATGGTCCCACCGTTGGTCTAAATACCGAAAAGATTTTACCAAATGATGAGGAACTTCCAATTATTCTTGATAAGGTGTATCCTTGTCACGAAATAGTAAAAATTGATTATTTCTTACCCGGATGTCCACCACGCGCCGATTTGATATGGGAAGCCGTAGCTGCTCTTGTTACCGGTAACCCGATGAATATTCCATATGAAGTGGTAAAATTTGACTAATCAAAAAACGAAAAAAACAATGGCACAAAAAATAACAATAGAACCAGTAACCCGCGTTGAAGGTCATGGAAAAGTGACCATTCAGCTTGATGACAATCTGAATGTTGCGCAATCGCGCCTTCATATTGTTGAATTTAGAGGATTTGAACGTTTTGTTCAGGGCCGTCCATATTGGGAAGCTCCTGTGCTTGTTCAGCGTCTTTGTGGTATTTGCCCCGTAAGTCACCATTTAGCTGCAGCTAAAGCTATTGATGTTATTGTTGGCGCAGGAACAGGACTTGGATTAACTCCAACAGGCGAAAAAATGCGTCGTTTAATGCATTACGGACAGATGTTTCAATCTCATTCTCTTCATTTTTTCCATCTTTCTTCTCCTGATTTTCTTTTAGGATACGATGCCGATCCTGCAATTCGCAATGTAATTGGTGTTGCTCTTAATTTTCCGGAATTGGCTGTTCAGGGCGTTATGATGCGTAAATACGGACAAGAAATTATAGAGAGAACAGCAGGTAAGAAAATACATGGAACCGGAGCAATCCCGGGTGGAATAAACAAGCATTTAAGTGAAGAAGAAAGAGCATTCTTACTCAATGGTTCTGATGTAATGAATATTGACAAAATGATTGCATGGGCTGATGCAGCTCTTCAGTTGTTCAAGGATTATTACATGAAGAATAAAGCGGTTATTGATGGATTTGCTTATTTCCCATCAAATCACCTCAGCCTTGTCAGAAAAGACGGCGCCTTGGATTTGTATCATGGTGTTCTCCGTGCTGTAGATGCAAATGGAAATAAAGTTCTTGATGATGTTGATTATCAGGAATACAACAAATATATTGAGGAAGAAGTTCGCTCATGGAGCTATATGAAATTCCCATATATTAAACATCTCGGTAAAGATAAAGGATGGTACAGGGTTGGTCCGCTTGCCCGTTTAAATACTTGTGACTTTATTCCTACACCATTAGCACAGAAAGAATTCGAATTCTTTAAGTCGCAAACTAACGGTAAACCTAATAACTATTGTTTACATACTCACTGGGCTCGTTTGATTGAGACATTACATGCTGCAGAGATGATTAAGGAATTATTAAATGATCCTGATCTTCTTAAAGGAGAGCTTGTTGTAAAAGGAACTAAACAAAATGAAGGTGTTGGTTTAATCGAAGCTCCACGTGGTACTCTGTTCCATCATTACAGAATAAACGAGCACGACCAGATAACAATGGCAAATCTCATTGTTTCTACTACAAACAATAATGAACCAATGAACCAATCGGTAAATTTTGTTGCCCGTCGTATGATGACCGGTCAAAAAGAAATAACCGAGCCAATGAAAAATCAGGTTGAGATGGCCATTCGTGCCTATGACCCATGTTTGAGCTGTGCTACACATGCTTTAGGTAAAATGCCTCTCGATATTAAATTGATGGACTCTAATGGAAACCTTATAGATCAATACAGATCATAAAAGTTAATTATGACTAAATAAGTCTGTCGGCATTGTCGGCAGACTTATTTTTTTGGTAATTTTAAATGCATTAAATTTTTTGCAATAATTAAATGAAAAAAATCCTGATATATGGTTATGGCAATGCCGGTCGGATGGATGATGGGATAGGAGAGAGGTTTATTGAACTGACCGAAAAGTGGATTGAAGATACAAATATTAAAAATGTATTTACCGACTGTAATTATCAGCTTAACATCGAAGATGCTGCTACTGCCTCGGAATATGACATGGTTATATTTGTAGATGCCAGCATTGTTGAAGATGTAGAAAGCTTTCGTCTTGAAAAAGTTGAACCAAATGATGCCACAATTGAATTTACGATGCATGCTGTTTCAACTGCTTATGTTATAGATTTATGCAGAAAAATATATAATAAAACCCCCGAGGCTTACGTATTGCATGTTCGTGCTTATGAGTTTGATTTTAAAGAAGAAATGACACCTAAAGCGATTGAAAATATGCTGGATGCCTTTAGTTTCATAAAAGATTTTTTAAAGGATTATATTGTAGTGTAAAGGTTGCCTTTATTTATTGAATTTACAAAACAGTTTGTTATTCAATATTATGTTTCATATTATATTTATGCTACTTAAAAAATCTTTATCATTTATTATGCTCTCAGTTTCTTCAATCTTTATAATTGTGTGATTATGTGATATAATTGCAATACGGGGCTGCAAGTATTTTATTAAATCAATATTATGCGTAGTAAATACTATTGTTTTGCCTGAATTATGCAGCTCTTTTAATAGATTAATAATTTTGTTTTGTGTCTTTGGGTCAAGTCCTGATAGTGGCTCATCAAATAATATTAAATCGGGATTTAATATAAGAGCAGACGCAATTGCAACTTTCTTTTTTTCGCCACCTGACAGGCTTAATATGGGCCGGTATTTCAAATGCTCAATTTCAATAAATGACATTATTTCGGTTACGCGTTTTTCAGCTTCCTCTTGTGAAACTCCCAACTGAAGCGGAGCGAATAATAAATCCTCAAATACATTATTGCAAAACAATTGAATATCGGGATTTTGAAAAACATAAGCTGAACTTTGCCTAAATTCATAATTAAAAGCCGGATTTCGAAGAGATTTCTCATTTATTTCTTTTCCTTTAAAAAAAACACCTCCACTATCAGGTATAATAAGCCCATTCATAATATGTAGCAATGTGGTTTTTCCGCTTCCATTTTGACCCATTATACACAACAATTCACCTTCATGGACATCTAAGCTTATTTTATCCAAAGCTTTTATTTGCCCAAAATAGGAATAGCTTATGTTTTTAAGTTCAAGAATTTTTTTCATAAAACCATTGAATAAGTAATATTGAAAAACCCAATATTATTGACATAATCAAACAAAACAAATCATAAATTTTAATTTGCTTTGTTTTATTAAATTTAATATTACCTGTGTAACCACGAGAAATCATTGCAGCATGCGTTTGCTCATATTGATTCTTTGCTTTTTTAAAAACATATAACAATCTACCCGAAACCATATAACGTATATTTTTGTTTTTTATATTACCAATTAGTCTTGATTTAAGTGCCAAATATAAATCTTCAATAGTTTTTGAAAGAATAAAAATAAACTTATAGGCAAGAAAGAAAACCATCAAAAAAGTATTTGGTACAAAAAAAACTTTCATCCCTTTAACAATTTGAGAAAAAGAAGATCCATAAACATACAGCATTGCTAAAAATATTGAATTAAAAACACGTAAACATAACAATGATACAATTTCAACTCCTTCTTTTGTTATTCCAATGGTTTGTGGAATTTTATAAACAAACCAAAATAATTCCTTTTTTAAATGAAATAATGGTAAAATTATTTGACCCGGAGTAATTATGTTAAATAAAGCAGGCATGAATATCAAAAAACCAAAAACTCCCGTTAAAAATAAAATTTTCTTATAAACATGACGAAGAGATATATCAGATATTAAATATAGAATACAGATTATTATGCTGAATATAATTTGTAAACTTATATAATGACAAAGGCTAATTGAGACAATAAGGTAAATGAATGAAAAAAACTTTATTAAAGGATTAATTTTAAAAATAATTTTATTTCGTGCAGTTGATTCGGAATGTATGTATATTGTTTTAATTGAGTTTGCGGCAGCTTTTATGGTTTTGTCTAAAAACGATATAGAGTTTTTATATCTGAATTTATTACTCTTGACATTTTGCAACTTTGGCTGATAAACAGGAGGGTTAAGACTCATTTGCGAATAATTGATTTAGAAATTAACCAAGTTATTACTAGCGATAAAGTTGCACCAATAATACCGGATAAAATATAAAATAAGGACTGTTTTTCAATGTGAGAGTCTTCTGTATTTAGTGTATAATCAGGCATTGGCGCTTGGTATATTTCGGAATACTTTTGTAAGCCTTGAGGCACGTAGCCTATTAATGTTTCGACGGTTTCAGCCGACCATTCACCCCATGCGTCGCCTGCATTAAAAACCATTGGCAAAAAAATACCTATAGGTGTAAGAAAGAGTAATATTACCAAAAATACTATAATTTTTTTTTGAGTTTTATTCATTTATTCCTCCTTTATTTATAGCATATATTGAATTAAAATCATTTTTTAAAAAATATTTTATTACAATGGCGGTTACAAGCCCTTCTGCAATTCCAAATAAAAGTAAATGCTCAATAGCCATTGCCGGAATAGTTATTGATAAGTCATATGGGCAATATAATGGTCTCCCGTCGGCTGTGGTGGATATTAATGGTTGTAATCCAAGCTCAATTGCAGTTAGAATAGCCGTTAAAACTAAACTAATATATCCTGAAAAAAAAGCAGCTAATATGATTCTATTGTTCATTAACGACTTCATACGTATTGCTTTAAAAGTATAATATGCCACAACTGGCATAAATACTGCCATGTTAAAGCAATTAGCGCCGATTGCAGTTATGCCTCCATCACCAAAAATTAGTGCCTGAATTATTAAGGCAACAGAAATTGCAATCATTGCCGACCAAGGTCCAAGCAATATCGCTACAATTGCTCCTCCTACAGCATGTCCTGTTGTTCCTCCCGGTATAGGTATATTAAACATCATTATAATAAAAGAGAATGCTGAAGCCATCCCTAAATAAGGAATGTTTTTAACTGGTAATTCTTTTTTTACTTTTAAAACAGCTATAGCTGCTGAACCAACAAATATGCCTATAAGAGGGATATATGTTTCATGACCTAAATAACCATCTGGAATATGCATACTTATTTTGTTTTGTTGTTTGATAATTCAATGTGATGAATACCATTGCCATCAAGCATGTTATAACTATAATCACCACATTCTATACATAAAAAATTATCTGCTTCATTATTGATTGCACGGGTATCCATAATACTTTCGTTGCATTTTTTACAGACCACGCTTTTATTTATTTTGGCATAGTCAGGAATGTTTATTTCGATAAATCTGACATCAAACAGCAAATCAAATGGCAACGTAAGTGTGCCAAAGGCACGATGAAATGCCCATTTCTTGTAATCTTCAACTAATTGTGAATCTCTTTCCTGATTTTTTATCACTTTTTGATATAAGTTTTCTGAATCAGGGAATGAAGCTCTGATTACATCCTGTGAGTTATGCTTGGTATTTATCCGTACACCTTTCCCACTTCGGTAAACCAAGGAAAATGCTGTTTTGCCAAAATCCTTATATATAAGAGCATTATTTCCAAAGGAACAACCCGTCACAAACTGGATGCCATCAGAAAAACAATTGTTGGTTTCTGTTATGGCAAGCAAATCTTCAAGGCCGTCAGATTCTGCCAATAACAAGTTCATTGCTTTTGTTGCGGCCAATACTCCAAGTGCTAATCCCGGACAATAATGCCCATGCATCTGTGCAGCTTTCTGCATAAGCAGATTAGTATTTTCCGCCTTAATTGCCTGATGTATTTCTTCGCGAGGATTGTTATAAAATTCCATAATCAGATTTTTTTTGCAACACATAAAAATTGTGAGGCTAAACCGGCATTGTGTGGAGACATACTCAATAATAGGTTTTTTATGCTTTTTGCATCCAAATACGTATCTGAGGCTTTGTCGTTTACCATATCCAGATTTTGAACTTCTGTTAATTTAAAGCCGGCTGTCTGCAATTGCAATCTTGCCGATATGACATTACATCTGAATTGTTCAATGCAATAGCCTTGAAATATTGTAGATGTAATACATTTGGTCTCTTCATTTTTTTGTTGCCGGGTTATTGGATAATCGCTCATAAATATACAAAAAAGAACACCGTCATCTTTCAATATTCTACAGGCATGTTTCAAAGATGTCAGCCGTTCTTCCATGTCAGTTAAGTGATACATTGGACCCATTAGTAAAACAGCATCAACGCTATTGCTTTCAACAAAATCTATCTTTGAAGAGCAAGATGTTTTTTGAAAAAGCAAATTGTTTTTATTGTTTTCATTTAGTCTTGATTTTAGAACTTCTAATGATATTCTGGAAATATCAATGGCTCCAACCTTGCATCCGCAATTTAATAAAAACTCTGTGTATCTGCCAGGGCCGGCACCTATATCCATTACAACCGAACCTTTTTTTATGTACTTGATCAAATACTCTTTTACTAAGTCGAACTCAGCCATAAACACCGGTGTTGAAACAAGACGGTTCAGTTCTTCTTCAACTCCTGCGTCGTATGCTGCGGCAATTGTGGCAATATCGGTCATTCAGGTAAATCTTTTGAATAAATAATTGTTCTGTCTTTAATTGAAATTATGTCTAAAGGCATCATAAAAACTGATGAAAGGAAGTTTGGGCTTTTAATATTACTATCATTGTCAGGATAAAATACTGCGCCGTCTTTAAGAAAAACAAATTCATCTCCAAATTGAAAAGCTGCATTTGGGTCATGAAGCACGCAAATAACAGTAATACCTTCAGCCGATAATTTTTTTAATAAAGTCAATACATGTATTTGATTGCAAAAATCCAAACTTGATGTTGGTTCATCCAAAAGTAATATTTTAGGTTGTTGAGCCAAAACTCTTGCTATCATAACCAGTTGTTGTTCTCCTCCTGACAATTCGGTATAAATCCTTTCTGTTAAATGAGCAATACCGGCGCGTTCAATTGCTTTAGCAGCTAGATCATAATCTTGTTTTGAGGGTGCTATTTTTATGGTGGAAACCATGCCGGTTAATACAACATCAAGTACGGTAAATGGAAAAATTGCCGTATGATGCTGCGACATAAACCCCAAAACAGATGCTCTTTCCTTTAAAGAAAAATCAGAAATATTTTTTGAATTTATTAAAACTTGTCCATTGTTTGGTTTAACAAGCCCCGCCATTATTCTCAGCAATGTTGATTTCCCGCTGCCGTTCCGACCTAAAATAAACGTTAATTTATTTGGCTTAAAATCATAGTTTATGCTTTTTAATATTGATTTTTCGCCATAATTAAATGACAAATCACGTATTGACAAATTTGTATTATTTATTCCCATACAGTTTTTGTCTTTTTCATCAGATACAAGAAAAAAGGAGCGCCAATCAACATGGTAAATATTCCAATAGGAATTTCAAACGAATATAATGTTCTGGAAAAATCATCAATTATTAATAAAAACATTCCTCCAAAAACGAAATTGACAGGAATAGCAACAGAGTTGTTTGGACCAACCATCATTCTTACCATGTGCGGTACTATTAACCCGAAAAGCCCGATAACACCCGTAACAGAAATAATTGCCGATGAAGCCAGTGTAGCTGCAACAAGAACAATGATTCTGCTTCGTTGGGGATTTAACCCTGAAGACTGGGCTTCTTGGTCACCCAAAGCCAATACATTAAGTTTCCATCGAAAAATAAATAGTATTAATATTGACAGAATAACCGGAATAAAAACAGATTCAACTGATGCCCAGTTTGTATTGTGCATATTCCCCATTGTCCAGGCTACAATTGTTTGCAGTTTAAAAGGATCGCTCATAAATTGCACAATGGTCAACAAGGCTGTAAATATGCCACCAACAATTACTCCAGATAAAATAAGAGAAACAGTAGAGACCTGTTTTTGACGTATTGCAGCCAGGTAGCTCATTGCCACCGCTATCAGGCCAAAGCCAAAAGCGAAAACCTGTACTTGGGCAAATGATATTGAAAGAGCCAGCGCAGCGCCAAATGCAGCCCCCGACGAAAGTCCCAGAATATAAGGTGAAACCAGGGGATTGCGAAATATTGCCTGCATGGCTGCACCTGAAACAGCTAATACGCCACCGGCCATAAATGCAAGTAATATTCTTGGCAAACGAACATTCAATAAAATAGTTTGTATTATATAACTGTTTTCGTTTGGTTCATTTGAGCAGAACAGATGATTTTTTAGCCAGATTAAAGCGTCATTGAAATTAAAAACATCAGAAGGCCCGATGCAAATTGATAATACTATCAGCGGTAAAGGCAAGGCATAAACGATATATAGTATCAATCTGTTTTTTTTCATGGCAAAGGCAGTGTAGTATTGTATAAAAACTTTGTCATTTCGCTACATGATGAATCGGGGTTTATTGAAATATCAAGTTTGGGATATGCATTGTGCATTAAAAACCTTGCTGCCTGCGGAAACTTCAGAGTCCATAAGTCGGAATAGAATATTGAGGGCAACTCGAATACATTTTTGTTCTTAACAGCATTTATTGACTGCCATTCGTTTTTTTTCAATACATCTTCCGGCTCCATTTTACTGTTGCACCACATTAAAATGATGTCGGGGTTCCACTCTATTATTTTTTCCGAATTTACAATTAAATGTTCTTCATTTTCAATGCAAACATTTGTGCATCCTCCAAGTTCAATTAACTGGTTTACCGTACTGTTTTTTCCGCTTGTTTCCAGCATCCCCTGCGCCCACATGAAGTAAATGGATTTTTTGTTTTCAATTCTTCCGGCAGCTTTTTTTAATTTTTCAACTTCAGCCTTAGTGTAGGAAATCAAACTATCTGCTCTTTGAGTTTTTCCTGTAAGTATTCCGAAATCCTCAATTTCCTTGTAAACATCGTTATATGAATTTAACATTACACCATAAACAGGAATTCCAATATTTTCCAAAGCATTAATTGATTCTGTTTGCGATGCCCAAATAATTACAATATCGGGTTTAAGAGCCACAACCGATTCAATACTTACAAAATCCCAGTTGCCAGGTGTTGGCAGCGATTTGTTTTTAATTCTTTCGTCTAAAACGGAATAATATTTATAAATATCGTCATCGTAAATATTTGTTGACACGCCAACAATATTTTTGCCCAAATCAAGCATAAACAAGCCGCTTGTTGCACTTTCTATCAAGCACACTATGCGTTCTGCAGGCTTTTCCAGATTAATTTTTTGCCCTCTGAAATCAACAACTTCTATATTACTATGTTTTTTTGGAGATGAACTGCAGCTGATAATAAATATTGGCATTATTATTCCGTAAAAAATAATAATGCCAATACCATTTACTTTATTAAATGAAGCAAACATTAGCTTACATTAAAACGATGCTTTAATTCCAATTGTAGTTGCAAAGCCTGTGTCCATAAATTGCCAAGGCATTTCGTATTTATTATTGGTAATGTTATAGAATTGAGCAAAGCAGCTTATTTTATTGTTGCCGTTTTTATAAATTTCCATCGAAGCTGTGGCATTTAGCAATAAGCCGGGTTTGAACTCGGCACGCCCGCTTTTTGAGCTGCTGTCGAAATATCCGTCTGTATAATTGATTAATGGGGTAACGGTAAGACCAAAAGGAGTGGTGTAAGAAATACCACCATTTATAATCATGCCGGGAGCAAATGGTACTTGAGCACCATCTTGATCGGCATCAAAAGGATTTTCTATTGTGGTAGTATTATAAGTAAAATTAGCAAACCAATATGACAAGGTATTTATCTGCTGACTGATTTCAAATTCAAGTCCTGTAGAAGATGTTTTACCTGCATTAACCGACATTGTTTGCGAAGGGCTTTGGCGAACAACATTATCAATAATTGCATCCTGAACAGAAATATAAAAGCCTCGCAATGATAATTTTATATTACTTGCCAAGCGTAAGTTTAAACCACCATCGAATCCAATTCCTGATTCCGGCTTTAAATCGGGATTTGGCTTTTGACCACTATTAACCGTGTCATCTGCCAATATTGTTCCGCCTGTTGATTTAAGACCTGGTGTCATAAAGCTTGTTCCGGCATTGGCAAAAACAGATATTGTATTATTAATATTATATTTTATTCCGCCGCTATACAAAGGTTTTGTCCATTCTTTCATGGCTTGGGCGGGCATTTCTCCATTAATAAGGGCAATGTTTGTTTTAATATAGTTGAAACGTGCGCCACCTCTAATTATTAATTTTCCAAAGTGTAATTCCTCTTGTGCATAAACACCTGTTTGCATGGCCGTTGATTTATTACCATATGTTTTATACCCTACTAACGGATCTGACCATGTGTAATATTCGGCACCTTGATAATCTACGCCTGTGGTTAGCAAATGCTCTTTGCCATGTTTTTTTGTAACAGAAATATCTGCCGGCACTATATTTTGTCTCATTCCGTTATTTGATACCAAACTGTCAATAGTTGTGAAATTACTTTCCTGCCATTTTCTGTCATAACTTCTATATCCAACATTAGCGCGGATATCGGTTGTTTCGTCCAATTTCATTTGATAGCCTGCATTCATAATTCCGTAATCATGGTCAAAGCCTCTGTAAACACGTCCGGCATCACCATTATGCAATGTTTTGTTTACAAAAAGTGTAAGCTTTTGTTTGTCGTCATCAGATATCCAACTGGTGCGGCCAAAAATTTTTGTCTTTTTGTATTCCGGATTTTTTTTCATGTTTAGCCAGGAACCTTCTATTCCATAATCGGTATAATCAGACATCTCGTAGTTAACACCCGCAAAATAATGAATATTGTTTGTGGAATTTTGATGAAAAACCTGAGTGTTAAATGTATTGTAAGATCCAAAAGAGGTAAGGAAACAAGTTGTTGGGTTTGTTACTCGCTCTTTTAAAATCAGATTCACTGTTCCTGCCAAAGGTGTTTGATTACCTGCAAAATCTTGCGAAAGATAATTAGGATACATAATTGATGCCGGTCCGCGTTGGTATTCTATGTGGTCTATTGCCATTAAATCCAGCGTCATTGGGTCAATGTATGCATCAATTGGGAGTCCGTCAATCATATAGGTACTGTATTTTGATCCAATACCTGAGTATGTCCCCCAGTTGGCATCATTACGTGATAATGCTGAAATTGATGCTCCTGCCTGCATTTTAAGAGCTTCAGCAATGTTTCTGTTGTGAATAATCATATTCTCAATTTCAGCTGCTGTAATAACGTTGATTTTTTGCGTTACATTACCGGTTGATTGAAGTGTTTTTGCTGCTGTGATAACGACTTCTTTGCCGTAGATGGTATCTGCTACGTTTTGAGCAAAGATATTGTTAGAAATGATTGTTAACATAGAAAACAATCCCAAAATAATCAATTTGTTTAAAACTCTCATAGCTTTTTGTGTTTTGTGTTACAATTACTTAATTTGGTAATACTCGGTATTTAATATTTTTGCAGGTGTTCCATTTTTTGTGGTGAATAAAATTCAGTTTTTACAATATTTCTTCGTTCACATGAATTCCTGAACCCAAGTAAGATATTACAATAATATAAAAACGTGTTATCCTCACAATAAAAAAATTATTCTGTTGTCGTAATCACTAATTTACCGTGTTTAACACCTTTAATGGCAATTAATTTATCGGCAAGCTCTTTTAATTTTGCCGATTTACCCATAACAGCAATAGTTTCCAGGCAATTATGATGGTCTATATGGACATGCATAACCGACAGGATAACATCGTGATAATCATGCTGGATAGAAGTTGATTTCGATTGTAAATCGCGTTTGTGATGATCATAAACCAAAATAATACTACCCGCAACAATTTTATTTGCCTCAAACTTTTTTTCGACAAGATAATTTGAAATTAAATAGCGGATAGCCTGAGAACGATTAGGGAACTTACGTTTATTTACAAAATCATCCAATTCATCTAGCAGTTGTTCATCAAGTGAAACACCAAATCGTTTTACTTTCATATCAAAACAATAACTCAAATGTTTGCACAAAAGTAAAAAAAAACAATAACCGAGAATTTAAAAATGTATTAAAAATTCCCGGTTAAATATTAAAACAACAAGCAGATTATTTTAGCGGGCGCTCAGTGTAGTGTGTATGAAGCAGTTCGTGCGATTTATGTCCAAGAGGTTTTTCAAGATATTCTTTATAAAGTTGTATAACCTCTGGGTTTTCGTGAGATTTTCTGATTTCCATTCCCGCATCTTCGCGATAAATAGCTTCGTTGCGCTTTAATCTAATATCAGCGTTGGTTGGAATTGGTTGACCTCCACCTCCAAGGCAGCCACCGGGGCAAGCCATGATTTCGATAAAATGATACGAACAATCACCGGAAGCTACTTTTTTCATAAGTTTATTTGCATTTGACAAACCATGTGCGATTGCAACATTTACTGTAACACCTTCAAGAAAATTCCATTCAGGTAAAGTAGATGTTATTGTTATTGAAGCTTCCTTAACACCTTTCATGCCACGTACCGGCATAATATTCAGATTTTCAAAAGGAACTTCTTTGCCTGTAATTATTTCCCATGCAGTACGTAATGCAGCTTCCATTACTCCGCCTGTGGCTCCGAATATAACTGCGGCACCCGTGGAATCACCCATTATGCTGTCGAAATTTTCTTCCGGTAAAGTGTTAAAATCCACTCCTGCTTGTTTAAGCATTACTGCCAGTTCCCTGGTTGTAAGTACATAATCAACATCTTTAAATCCGCTTGAGTACATCTCGGGTCTGTCTGCTTCAAATTTTTTAGCAGTACATGGCATTATAGAAACAGAAACAATATCTGCCGGATTTATATTTCGTTTTTGCGCATAATATGTTTTTGCCAATGCTCCAAACATTTGCTGTGGTGATTTGCATGTTGATAAATTAGGCAGTAGTTGTGGAAACTTGTGCTCAAGGAATTTTATCCACCCAGGAGAGCAAGATGTCATCATTGGCAAAGCAATATCTGTTTTTTCATCAACCAAAACAGATTTTAATCTGGTAAGGAGCTCTGTTCCCTCTTCCATAATTGTTAAGTCCGCGGTAAAGTCAGTGTCTAGTACTGAATCGAAGCCTAATTTGCGAAGCGCTGACGTGAGCTTCCCGGTTACAATTGCTCCCGGAGCCATGTCAAATTCTTCTCCAAGAGCAATACGAATTGCCGGTGCTGTTTGAACAACAACATGTTTGTTTTTATCATAAATAGCAGACCATACAGCTTCTATGCTATTTTTTTCGACTAGTGCACCGGTAGGACAACGATTTACGCATTGACCACAATTGGTGCAAATAACATCTGCAAGTGAATATTCTAAAAATGTAGATACCTTGGCGTTGTCACCTTTATATGCCATTGTAAGAGCGCTTACCGATTGTAATTCCTCACATGTTCTTACACAACGCTGGCAGCGAATACATTTACTGTCATCTTTAATAATAGAAGCAGAGAAATGGTCAATTGTGTAGTTGTGTAATGGAACTAAATCTATGAAAACTTCTTGAGTGATTTTATATTCAGCAGCCAAGGATTGTAATTCGCAATTTCCGTTTTTATAACACTTTAAACATTCCGAATTATGTTCTGATAGTAAAAGCTCTATTATATGTTTACGAGCTGTTCTAACTTTTTGTGTGTTTGTACGAATTATCATCCCTTCAGTAGCAGGTGTGGCACAGGCTGCAGTAAGAGTTCTTGACCCTTCTTGTTCTACAACGCAAACTCTGCAATTTCCTGCAACACATAAATCGGGGTGATGACAGAGAGTAGGAATCTTTATGTTTAATTTTTTAGCGGCATCTAAAATTGTTTGCCCGCTTTCAACGCTAACATTATTGCCGTCAATATTGAGGTTTATAATATTTTTCATTTCTTTTAATTTTGAAAGTTTTAATAAATCATTTCTTCTCGGAAATTACTTGTTATAGTAATAAAAGAGTTGGCCACAGATTGCCCGAGTCCGCATTTTGCCGTAATTTTCATTGACTCAGCAAGCCCCTTAAGGGTGTCTAAATAGCTTTCTTCTTTGTCTCCGCGTTTAATTGCCTTTATGCCTTCGATTAACTGCTGACACCCAACTCTGCATGGTGTACATTGCCCACACGATTCCTCGCGGAAAAAGTCAAGATAATTGTGTAAAACATTATACATCGACCTAGAGCTGTTGAATAACATCATTGAACCTCCTGTTGGTATCCCTTCGAATCCAATAATCGTATCGTCAAATTTTTTACGGGGAACACAAAATCCCGATGCTCCTCCAACTTGAACTGCTTTTGTGTCACCGTCTCCGAATTCTTCAACAAAGTCAGACAACTTCATGCCTAATTCAATTTCAAACACTCCCGGCTTTGGTGTATCGCCAGAAACTGAAAACACTTTTGAACCTCTTGAATCTTGTGTGCCAATTTTATTAAATTCAGAGACGCCCAATTTTTGAATAACAACGACATTGACAAATGTTTCAACATTATTAACTACCGTTGGTTTATTTGAAAATCCTTCTACAACAGGAAATGGTGGCTTATTGCGAGGCTCACCGCGTTTGCCTTCAAGTGACTCTATAAGTGATGTTTCTTCACCACACACATAAGCTCCACTACCGTTTCTTATTTCAATATCAAAATCTACATTAAGATTTTTTAAATGATTTTTAAAGGCATCAATTGTCTTATATAATTGGGGCAGCATAAAAGCATATTCACCCCTAAGATAAATATATCCTTTTTTTGCTCCAATACAATAACCGCATATAGCCATTCCGGCAAGCACTTTTTCAGGTACTTTAAGAAGGATTTCCCTATCCTTGAAAGTGCCTGGTTCGCCTTCGTCGGCATTGCAGACTACAAATTTTTCCTGCTCGGATTGTGCAGCCGCAAATTTCCATTTTAAACCTGTTGGGAATCCTGCTCCTCCTCTTCCTTTCAACCCCGATTCTATAATTTCATCAATGATTTCCGTTTTTTCTTTTGAAAAAATCTTTTTAAGCAATGGCAAAAACACATCCTCAGTACATGGATCAAAAATTACATCTGTTTTTTTCAATTTTATACTATTCATGATTCGTAGTTTATTTAGTTTTGTAATTATTTATTATTTCAATTACTTTTTCTGCCGTGAGATTGGTAAATGGAGTATCGTTTATTAACATAGATGGTTCTTGATCACTCCAGCCCAAATCATTTGTTTCAAGAAGAGTAAACATATTGTCTGTAGTAGTTTCTCCCATTTTTATTTTCAAATGTTTTTCCAGTGCCTTAACAATTTCTTTTTTGCCTTTCATTTCAGCAATAATTGATTTGCAAACCCTTATAACATATTTACCCCTTTTACTTGTGTCGAGAAAAGAGTAAAAAGATGCTGTCCCAAATACCTGAGCAGGGGATAGATCTAGTTTTCTGGCAATTTCAATCATTGCTTCTTCGGGGAGATAGTTGTAATTTTCTTTAACAGCTTGTAAAATCGGCATTAAAGCAGACCTGTCAGTCCCTGTTTTTGCTGTTAGATCTCCGATGAATTCTTTTACTGTTGTCATTTTTTTTAATTTGTGGTGATACATTTTGTCGCCTTATATAATTGTGATTTACGACATTCTTTGTTATGCTTTTCATTAAAAAAAATGAAAGGAAACTTATCTTTAAAAATTTGACATTGTTTCCTTTTCATTTTAGTCCTAATTATATTTTATATGATTAACCTGTTTAAATTCAAACAGGGGATATAAAATTCTATAAAAAACAGTGTTAATATATTATTAAATAGTAACACCTTGTGTGTAAAATTTTTTATATTTTTGTTTAATAGATAAATAACTGAATAGTGTTTTTGTTTGACAAAAAGATTGCTGTGAGTTTTGAAAAGATAAAATATATTTCTTCCCATGACGTGTTACATTTATCCAAAAAGATAACACAAAGATATATTTTTTTCTAATATAAAGTAAAAAAAATAATATTTTTATATAAAGCTGATATTTAGGGTGTTGAATATGATTTTTTTATTTTTTGTAATAATATTTAATGAATAAGTCCCAATTTTTTCATTCGTTTAATGTAGTGTTTTATAAAATCAAGTGAATTATAACTTAATATTTAAATGAATCATTTTATCATATTATTATGAGCTAAAATATCACAACAAAAATCGCAGAATAAGTTTCTGTTTTTATAGTCAGTTGGAAAATTAACAGTAAAAAAACTTAAATAGGATTTAGATTTTTTTTAACCACTCAAACCACTTATCAAGTCCTTCGTTAGTACGGGCCGAAATTTCAAAAAATTCTATGTTGTTATTTATTTTTTTAGCATTTTCTTTAACTTTATCAATGCAAAAATCTACATAAGGCAACAAATCAATTTTATTAATAATACAAATATCTGAAGTGCTAAACATGTTTGGATATTTCAAAGGCTTGTCATCACCTTCGGTAACAGAAATAATAACTACTCTTGAATTTTCGCCCAGGTCGAATAAAGAGGGGCAAACCAAATTGCCAACATTTTCTATCAACAGCAAAGAGTTATCCTGAACATTAAGTTCCTTTACGGCTCTGTTTATCATTTCAGCATCTAAATGGCAGCCATTCCCTGTATTTATTTGAATAACGGGAGCACCTATTGCCGAAATACGATTGGCATCATTCATTGTCTGCTGATCACCTTCAATTACATAAAATGGCAATTCGTCTTTAAGTGATGAAATAGTTTTTTCGAGCAGAGTGGTTTTCCCCGAGCCGGGAGAGCTCACCATGTTTAAAGCTTTTATGTTTTTTGCCTCAAAATAACCTCTGTTGCGTTCTGCCAATGATTGGTTTTTGTTGAGAATATTATGTGCCAATACAAATTCTTTATCATGATTATGTGAGTGGCTGTGTTCATGTCCATCATGTTCATGTGAATGCTCATGAGGGTGGTTATGGGTTATATGTAAATGCAACCCGTTAACGTGACTATGCGAATGATTGTGTGGGTGGCTATGTGGGTGTAAATGATGGTGATGATGTTCATGCTCTTCACCTGGTTTGCGAAATGTTGGTTCTATGTTTGGATCGCTGCATCCGCAAGTATCACACATAATATTCTTGTTTTGGTTTAGATTGCAAAATTAAAAAACATTTTAAAGATAAAATCTCAAAAGTTTTATTCTTTACGGAAATCCGACAATAAAAGCCTTGATATAAATAACTTAAAAATTCAGGTTTAATAGGGCAACCTAAAACAAGCTTCCTTTATGCTAAAACGATAGATGTTATTAATAACTCTTTTCCTTTAATAATTTCGGAGTTAACCGACGTACATTCAGGACAAGGTGTGTACCAATCCGGATTTTCGAATTCGGTTCCGCAATTATTGCATCGGGCAATTCCTTTTGTTTCTGAAATTATGATTGTTGCATTTTCGAGAACAGTGTTTTTTAAAGTTTCTTCAAATGCAAATTCCAAACTTTCTTTAATTACACCTGATAGTTGCCCAATCTCCAGTTCTAGTTTTAAAACTCGTTCAGCCTTGTGTTGTTTAGCAAACTCGGTTGCATATTCAATTATATTTTCTGCTATAGATAATTCGTGCATTTTTATGCAAAAGTAGCACTATTTTAAATAAATATAAATGAGTCTGAGTGCAAATAATTAATTATTCATTACTTTTGTTTTGAATAATTAATATGATTTATCAAATTTTCATTATTTCAACGGCAGTAGTTTTTTTATTTGCCATAGTTTTTATTCTAAAAATGCTGCCGGTTACTCGTAGTCGCAGGTCATGGGTATTGATCAGCATTGCCATGTTGTTTCTTATTGCACTGCAAGTTATAGAGTTATACATGCAATATTTTAAAATAGAGAATCCAATTTTACAATTGATTTATTATTTATTGGACTTTTTTGTCGCAGTTTTAATAGCCGTAGGTGTATTACAAATTGGCACATTACTGAAAAAACTCAAAAATGCTGAAGTTGAGCGCAGGGTATCAGACAATCGCTTTAAAATTTTATTTGATAATTCGGGCGATGAAATATTTCTTGCCGATTTTGAAGGTAATTTTTTAGAAGTTAATGAGGAAGCTCTTAAAAAGCTTGGATATACCCGCGAAGAAATAATGAAAAAAAACTTCAAAGACATTAAAACCGAAAAATATATTCCGATAGTTGATAAAAATATTGAAATAATAAAAAAACAAGGCCATCATGTATATGAAACTGAGCATAGAGCCAAAGATGGAACAGTGATATTTTTGGAAATGAGCGACAGGGTGATTGATTATATGGGGAGTAAGGCAATATTAAGCATGGCGCGCGATATAACTGAAAGAAAAGAAATAGAACGTAAGATAGCAGCTGCCATAATTAAAACAGAAGAAAGAGAACGAAAACGTTTTGCGGCTGATTTGCACGATGGATTGGCACCACTACTTTCAACAATAAAATTATATACCGATTTACTTAAAAAAGGGAACTTCAATAAAATCAGCCCGACTGAAACACTACAATCTGTTGATGAGTTAATTGATAAAGCGATAGTTTCGGCGCGCGAAATATCCAATAATATTATGCCCAGCATTTTATTGGATTTTGGATTACCTGCTGCAGTTAAAGATTTTTGTAACTACATAAACAATACAAATTCAGTAAAGATAAAGCTTGATACAAGTCAATATAAATTAACGGGAACGCGGATAGAAGAGACTGTTTTGTTTCAGGCAACTAAAGAGTTGGTTAATAACTCATTAAAACATTCTCAGGCATCCAATATCGAAATATTTCTGGAGAGCCACGACAATCAGGTTAACTTGTATTATAAAGACGATGGCGTTGGATTTGAGGTTGAAGAAAAACTTGCACAGCCAACGGGGTTAGGGTTAAATAATATTATAAATAAAGTTAAAACCATTAATGGGCGTTGTTTGATTAAAAGCGCCCCAAATGAGGGAATGAGCATATTAATAACTGTAAACGTAAAATAACAAAGGATGGACATTATTCGTGTTATAATTGCAGATGATCATGAGATTTTTCGTAAAGGTTTAAGAATTATTCTTAACGAGCTTGATGAAGTAAAAGTGATTGCCGAAGCCCAGAATGGCAATGAGGTATTTGAAATTCTGAAGCATCAGAATGCCGATTTAATATTAATGGATATAAGGATGCCTGTTATGGATGGAATTGAGGCTACAAAAAAGATGACAGAAAAATATCCTGATATAAAAGTTATTGCCCTTACAATGTTTGAAGAAATCAGCTATTTTAATCAAATGATTGAAGCCGGTGCACAAGGATTTTTGCTTAAAAAAACAAATAAAGACGAATTGCAGCGGGCCATTAATTTAGTAATTGAGGGAGAAAATTATTTTTCCGAAGAATTTATAAGCAATGTAAATAGAAATATAAGGCCATCATCCAGAATTGCAAATATAGAATTGACAGAACGCGAACAAGAAGTCCTGGAATTAATTTGTAAAGGAATGTCTAATGCAGAAATATCAAAATATTTAGGCGTTAGCGCAAGAACAATTGATGGGCACAGGGCGCACTTACTGGAAAAAACAGGAGCTAAGAACTCACCACATTTGGTAATGTATGCCATAAAAAACGGCCTTATAAAAGCATAAGTTATAAAACGGGAAAATGCCACACCTGAATCTTTAAGTGGAGCTGGCGGGGGTCGAACCCGCGTCCAAACAGCGGACAATAAAACTTTCTACATGCTTAGTTTCTGCTTATTTTTAGTGTACAAACCGGAGAGAAACAAATCCTATCTGTACCTTATCCTTTAAAAATTTTAGCAGAAAACAAAAGGAATGTTGTTCTGCGATTCCGACATTTTCGGTGCCTCAATTCAGACGCGGTCGGTCAGCGCTTCTGAGGAGACAAATGGGGCCTAAACCTTCCGCTTAGGCAGCCATTGCGAACGAATTTTCGTTGCCAGTTATTATAAATTTGCCCGTAGTTTTTACGGAGAATACGCGCTGCCTCCGGCATGCTTATTTTACCACCTCTACTGCTGTCAAAACCAATACAGCCCCATAAATTAAGCTTTGCAAAGGTAATAAAAATAAACTATAGTAATTTGAAATTTTCGCAGAACAAGTTATTAAAGCTAAAATTCATACAACATATTTCAATTTCATATATCTATTCTTTAATAACGACTTACCATATTTGGGTATTTTCTCTTTACGCATGTTTTTAAGTTTGTAAAAAAACAATTTTTAGAGCAATAACACTTTTTTGATTTAATTGAAAAAACGTATTAATTTTTTAAGAGATTAAGCCAATAGTAAGTTCAATTAGTAAATGCAACTTTTAACAGCGAAAAAGGGCTATTGAAAGAAACACTTTTAACAGGAAAGAACAGAGAAATTTCTTTCTCTGCACTTTCGCTGTAAG